>JAAUXT010059317.1_pt1 | contig 32829 bp, 31 predicted proteins | sample 7278171 | NCBI WGS metagenome assembly JAAUXT01 (sample SAMN14350112, study PRJNA611818) | marine sediment metagenome | isolation source: surface marine sediment (1.8m) | place: French Polynesia: Moorea | collected 2018-08
CAGGGTTCCCGCCTCGGAACTTCTTGTTTGCACAATTTCATGTGAATTTGTTCAATTTTGTTTGACACCAGTCAAGCTTTTGAACACCGGCAATTTAACACCGCGAGCAATACAGGTGTAACATCAACACTGATCCTCATTCGGGGGAACAGGGCCTGCGGGTTCTTGAAACACAAGACCGCGAAAGTCTGGGTGAGGGGCTACTTAGTTGGTGGTTTTATTTTACAGTATTTTTTTCTTTCTTTATGCGCGTGTTTTCTCTGAACCATTTGTCTCAGGGAACTTTTCAAACAGAAAATTTATTCAATTGTGTAGAGTGGTCTTTTTTCCTTCACGTCAGTGCATTTTAGAAAGTGACATTGGAAAGGTACGTGCAGCTCCGTTGCGCCACGACTGCAGACGACAACTTCCGGTTGATTTCATTGCAAACAGATAACAGAGCCGAGAACCGAGAACAGTGAAGCAGCTCAACTTGTGGGCAAAGATGTTGAAAACGTTGATTCTAATTGGTGGTCCACAAAAAGGTGATTGCGTGGGATATTTTGAATGAGTGTTTTGTTGCGATGTTGCCCAGGAGACAGACACTGTCACCAGGATCTTTTCGAAGCTGTCATGATGAACGTGCGGTCCATCAAAGAGAAATCTGGTTCAGTTTCTCTTCTGGTTTGCAATAGTCTGGTGTACTCGCTACGATGGCCGAATGTGTACGAGGCCGATTTCACTTCTGGCGAGATTGCATCGACATGAAGCGTCCCAGACGTGTTTGTTTCCATCCTTGACTGTTCTTCCTCGTGTCACCAGAATTGTCTGGTCGGACGCGCAAAGTCGCTGTTGTTGTCGACGGTCTCGCCAGAAGCCTCATCAAACGTGCAAAGCGATGTTGTCTTTGCAGGAACCCGGTTTCGTCCCCTGTCTTTGGACATTCCGAAACCGCTGTTTCCGGTTGCGGGCTTTCCGATGATTTACCATCACATCGAGGCGACCAGCAAGGTGCGACTTTGTGCATTTCAGTTGAAACCACACAACCTACGGTGTAGTCGCTTGCGTTTTCAGCTATGTGAACTTTCGGTGAGACAAAGGAAAACGTTTTCATCTCACAGTTGCCGGACATGAAGGAAATCATCCTGATCGGCTCCTATCAACCGACAGACGCTCTGGGTCGTTTCATCGCAGAGATGCAGCTGGAGTTCAAAATATGCATCAGGTGAGTGAGCAATGATTTCACTTTTCCAGTTCAGCGACATCGTCACTGTTTTGCAAGTGTTGAGACCCGTTCTCATCTTACTTTGGGTTTTGCACTTGTCCTGACAACATTGCATTTCAGGTACCTACAGGAATACACGGCATTGGGAACAGCTGGGGGCATGTACCACTTCAGAGACCAGATTTTGTCAGGGAATCCCAGTCTCTTCTTCGTCATGAACTGCGATGTTTGTGGAGATTTTCCCTTGAAAGAAATGCTCGAGTTTCACAGAAGCAGACCTGACAACGAATCCACCTCCACAATATTGGCTACGGAGGTAGGCACCATCAGATTTAGAAGAGAACAGCGTGCGTTTTGATTGAAGTGCAAGGAGTCTGGAACTCTGACCTGTAACAACAGAGTGACACGTGGATTGGTGTTCGCCTTTCAACTTCACTCCGTTTACTCCTTTCACCAGGCAACTCGACAGCAGTCGCTCAACTACGGGTGCATAGTTGAGAACAACAGCACGCACGAAGTGACCCATTACGTGGAGAAACCGGAGACGTTCGTCAGCACCTCCATCAATTGCGGCATCTATCTCTTCACACCGGACATCTTCAAGCATATTGGCGTCGCTTTTCAGAAGAACCAACAAGAAATCAGGTACTGTACCTTTGTCTTGTTCGTGTTGACGCTGGATACAAAGTCAAAAATGATTTGAAACACGACATCGTTGCATTTTCTGTTCTGAAAATACTGCTTCGTGCATTGCTCAAAACACATTCTGCTCCAAACAGAATCGAAACTCCCATTTGCGTGGTGATACTCTTGAGGAAGGCGACCTTCAGATTTTCAGTTCTTTTGGTCACTTGGAACAGAAAAATAGTTGGTCGTTTCCAAAGCACTGAGTGTTTTTTGAGGACATTGTGCGTTCTTGATTCAAAGCATTGCGCTTGTGTCGTTTACAGTGCCATTTATCAGCAAGAAAACAGGTAATCTTCATTGTGATTCCCAAAGTACACACGAAACATCGTAGCAGATGCTTGCGCCAGTAGATTGTGTGTTGAAAGTGACCCAAAATTTGCCGGTTTTCCCTCCACAAATCCAACATCGAAATACCGACTGAATTCCAAGATTTGTTGGTCACGATAGTTCTGTGAAGTGGTGGAACAACACTCACCAAATTTTGGACATTCTTGATCGTACTGGTGCCAAAAGTGTTGGTTGTTCTTCAAGTGTTTTCGTCTTCCTGAAATTGTAGAAATGGTTGCATGCCTAATTGTACACAGTGTTTTTTTTCTTTTGTGGAGAAATCATTTGATTCCCAGTTTGATTTGAATCTCACTTCCCGTAAAGGTGCACAGGTCACATTTTCATTGTTTTCGGCGACTGAACTTCACGTTGTACCGTTGTTCCGAGAACGTCGGAAAGCGACCGACGTTGGGAATTGAAAACTGTTTGTTGAAACGAACTTCCAACAACGAATTGTGAGAAGCGATTGCTTTCTCGACACCAAGGTTTTCCGTCTGTGGACACAATTCGAAGGGGATCTCCGACTGTGTTGAACTTTGCAATTTTTGTTGAGGGTTGTCCTGCCCTTGTCCAGGACGACTCTCTTTGTTAAAAACCTCTGTGGGTGATTTACTCCCACGCAGCACACATGTCCCTTTGAAGAATGCCGTCGCTGGAACCACTGTGAAAGTTCCGTGAACAGCTTGTACGTCACCAAGGCGAAACCACAACCACAATCAACATAAGAATGCATCTTCGATCTGCTTGACATTGTAGTTTTGAAATCGACTCGATCATTCCAAACCGAGATGTGATCCGCATCGAGCAGGACGTCTTTGTCCCCCTGGCGGCGACCGGCCAACTTTTCGTCTTTCACACCAACAAGTTCTGGAGCCAGATCAAATCCGCGAGGTAAGCCGTGCAAAATTACCTGCTGGTATGTGCATGATACCAACTGTGAGACCCAACCATGACACTCATTGGGTGTCTCAGGCCAGTGTGCAAGGGTGGTCCAACAAATCTGCCGCTTCAAGACCGCTCTCTTGTTGTCATTGTCAGTTGATGTTTTGGGCTGGTGTCCAATTATTGTCTTGAGGTCTGTGTCTTGTGTGGCGAGGATCTCAGGTTGCGCTCCGCTTGGTTTCTTGTTGAGCTTTGTGTTGTCAGAAGCAGATAAGGAATGCCACCCGCGTAAATGTGCTGGTCAAAACCAACCGGCAAATGATTCGAACTGCAAATAGTTGTTTTGCACCACGCCTTGAACGCTGCCTACATCTCGCACAGCGCTGCAGTTTATGCGAACCGTCACTACCTGATGATCTACCGCGACGTGTACCCAGAGCGCCTCGCGACAAATGGACCAGGAAAACCAACCGTCATTGGAGACGTGTTCATCCACCCATCAGCCACTGTGCACCCCTCCGCTACTGTACGTGCATTGTTTGTTTCTTTGCAAGTTTGGGTGATCATCTGGAAAAAAATAGCCTTGCCAAATTCTCCACCCACAATCACTCCACAAGCGACACCCTGCAGATAACTCGTCAAACGCATCGAAAGATGTCCTCGTGTCACACAACGAAACGTCGGACCTTCGTTCTACTGCAATTTTTCCAGTTCTCAAAAAATATTGGCTGTTTTTGCAGCTCGGACCAAATGTTACAATTGGCAAGAACGTTCTCGTTGGTCCCGGAGTTCGAGTGCGGGAGTCGATGGTTCTGGAAAATGCCGTCCTCAAGGTTTGTGCAAGCAGAAAATTCGATACAGTGTTCTGCGACCAGTGCGCAAGAAGTTTTCTGATGAGCGCACCCCCTTGGGCCAGACGACCATTTTTTTTCCTCATTCGTCTGCTTGCTGTTCACACACATTTTCTCTCGTTCAGGACCACGCCTGCATCCTGTACAGCATCGTGGGCTGGGAGACTTTGATCGGAGAGTGGACGCGAGTTGAAGGCACGCCCAACGATCCCAACCCCAACAAACCGTTTGCCAAAATTGATGTCCGAGACACCTTTGATAACGAGGGGAGACTCAACCCATCCATAACCGTGATAGGTAAGCACCTTGGCCTAAAAGGCATTTGGAAGTTACAAATCAAGTACCAAAAAGGACACCACGTCCTTGCTTTGTCTCGCAATGCTTGCTTGGAATTTTTGGCACTTGTTTGAATTTGCTTTTCCACTTTGAACCGTTTTCAAACATTTTCTTCAGGTTCTCACGTGCAGATTCCCGGAGAAGTTATTGTCCTCAACTCCATCGTTCTGCCTCACAAAGAACTGCAACACAGTTACAAGAACCAAATCATCTTGTGATCTGCCGTTGCATTTTTTGTTGGGAGATTCTGGAGGAGAGTTAGATCTTCGTGTGAATTTCCGGTTTGCTTCGGGGAACTTGGAATCTGTCGTCAAATGGGCAGAGCGCACTTGTGCCGAGACGCGGGTGTTTCTATGTCAAGCCAACCGCATTGTTTTCTGTTGTTGCTTGTCTTTCTTTGTTTTCATACCCTGGGACACCAAAACGACAGCAAAAGCAGTTAGATGTTATCGCGTTCTGTTCCGCCGTTGCAACCAAGGCCAACCAAACCAGTGCAAGCAACAGAACGAACTCTCATGTGTGTGTGTATACTTCCCAACGGTGCTTTTGTTTTGTGCTTGGAGCTTTTTTGAGGAAGCGGAATAAACATGTCTGAACAGCTCTTTATAGTGACTGAACACAACAGCAGTTAGAAAATAGAACAATGCATTTATTTACAACTGCTGGATACCTCAACAAACGACAAACCGTTTCGCTTTAACGGCCAGATTCTACCTGCCGGCATTTGTACTGAACAAAACAACCCACAATTGCTGTTCGCAATTTGAATGTTCTGATAAAATCAGGACCGCAACTAAGAAATTCGCAGCACTCACTTCCCGTGCGGACACGGGAACGGTTCGGTAGCTGTGGCGGTTGAACACGTACTGAGTGGTCACCTACACTAGTCGGACGCTGATTCTTTTGATTTCTTTTTCTTCTTCTTTTTCTTCTCGGATGTCGGTGCCTCTTCTGAAACAATTGTGCAAAATAGAATCATTCTGAACACCAACAAAGTGTCGCGATTGGCCGGGCGCGTCAGTTCGTTTCAACACCCACCTGATTCCATTGTGGTTTCCAAAGGGACGTTCGCCTCATCTCCGCCGCCCATAGAATGTTTCTTTTTCTTCTTTTTCTTTTCTGACGTCGGAGGTTCTACAACACCGAATAAAACACATCGTGGAAACTATCAACAAAGTGTGGTACAATAATTCGAGATTTGCGTACAGTTCATCGGTACAGATGCATGTTTCTCTCAGCGATTTCGACACGAACCAAAACCCTCCTTCCTCACCAGGGTCAGTTGTGGACTCCGAGGTCTGGGCGTCGTCTCCCCCTCCCAGTGATTTCTTTTTCTTCTTTTTCTTCTCGGGTGGTGAGGATTCTGGAAATGCAGTTCACCACAGGTTGAACATTTTGTTTTTGTCCACACAAGGTGGATGGATCTTGACACGAGAGATTTCAGGATCCGGTAAATTGTCCTTCACTGGTACTCGGACATATGCTTGTCAAGAGGATCATCACGTTCTCTCAGAAATTTTTTTTGAAACACCAGCAGTTAATAAAGTCGCGTCTTGCCTTCTTGTGGACTGGCCTCAGCTCCGGTTTGCATTGCTTCGCTGTCTCGCTTCTTCTTTTTCTTCTTCTTTTTCTCTGATTGAGAAGCTTCGCCGCCTCCATCTGTTGACACAAACACGTGTCAAAACTCTCAATCTGTTGACTACATAACTGTTCCCGAATGAATCGCTCTTGTCCATTTGACACGTTTCGAACCGAACGTACCTGGCAATTCTTCTATTTTGACTTTCTTTGGTGTCTTCCCTGACGAATCTTCCACCTCCTCTATTTTTCGCTTTTTGCCCAGGCTGGGTAACGTGGAGTCCATGTCCGCGTTGTAAGTCTTCACTTCGCTGGAATGACGATAAAATTGAGAAGAATTAGAGAACGAACGAATCGTGCAGCAACTGCAACTCTCTGCAGTGCACGATTTCAGCATCCGGTAAAGCGTCCACAAAACAAGTTTTCAGACATATGCTTGTCAATAGGATCATCACAAATCGCTGCGATCGCCATTCCAAACAGACGGGAACATCTCGAAAGGTCATTCACCTCTTGTTCTCGTACTTCTCCCACTTCGCCTTGGATTTACCAGTGCCGCTAATGCGCCGTGTCTGAAACAGAGAATGGAGATTTAGTAGCCACTGGACAAAAAATGGGTAGATCTAGTTTGAAGAAATTTCGAAGTTGAGACCAACGTGAAGACTCCACCAGAAACTTACAAATCCTTCCTCCAGCATTTTGAGTCGCGCCTCGAGCGTCGCTTTGTGCTCGATTCCCAGCTCGGCCGTCACGTCTTCACCCAGGGCGTCGACACGAGTTCCCAGCGACGTCTTCGCCGCCAGCATTCGAGAAGCCTGCAATCAGATATTTCTTCTTTTTCACTATTTCTCTTCACGGCCAGCATGGAACACTGTTTTCGTGGTCCAAAGCCTCAGCGGTAGTGACGAATGAATATTTGCATCACTGAATCAGCAACAGAAATTCCATCACAGGCTTTGGTTTATCACAACCCCCGATGAAAACAAAAGCTGGTTTGCACATTTCAAGGAGAAAATCACTAGAGCCGGCAAAACAAGTTCAGACATTTGACAAACTCATGCCCAATGCGATCAGACACGACGTTATTGACGAGCCCAGTGACAAATTCCGACTCGGGCTCGTCTTTCATTGGAGTGCCTGTTTGATAATCTTCGCGAACAGTTGCAGGCAATTTGCACTGACCTTGCCCTTGTTCTTGGAGTTTGTTGAACCAATGAGCGACGCGTGGTAGATGAGTCCGTACTTGGGCGTGTCGTGCTTCGTTTTCAGGGCTCGGAAGAGCGCCTTCTCCGCTCCCAGGATCTGCACCGTCGACGACGGGTGCTTCGCCAGATTCATCAGTGAACCTGCGACGAAACAGCTGCACGTGTTGAGAACGCTGATTCCAAATAAATAAACACTACTGCGTTCGCGACAAGAAGACCTGCTGACCTGCGTGCGCAATGAGTCTCGCTCCGACCAGTTCGCCGACCAGCACGGTCAGGTTCGGTGCAATCGCCATCATGCGGTTCTTGAGGTAATCGTACAACTGCGCGCGGTACTCGTGGATCTCGATCACCTGCAATCACGAGTTCCACAAAGGTGATGCTCTCGTCACCAATTCGGCAATGTTGATGATGTACCCATTCAAATGGCGATTTCAGCATCCGGTAAAGCGTCCACAAGATATTCTTCGGACATATGCTTGTCAAATTGTGTCATCACAAATCACCGTTGGTGTCTCGTTTGTAAAGCCTGGTTTTTGCTTTTTGTCACCTCACCATAGGAAGTCGATGACTGACCTGGTCGCACAGGAAGCGGATGTTGGTGATGTCGATCTCGGACACCTCGGTTCCCATGGAGATCTCACACGCCTCTTTCAGCTCTTTCTCAACCTCCTCGGGAAGGATCTTCGAGAAATCACTTGACGAACAGTTCTTGCGGTCACCTTGAATTGACAAGTGCATAGCATGAGAACATACGGAACAGAAAGTGAACGTATCGATCGAGACAACATTGTTCCAAACGTTTCAGGGAAGCCAACACTCCCACCAGGTTGCAGAGCTTACCCATCAGTTTGACTGTTTTTGCATACGCCAAGTTGTCCGTGATGATTTTGCCGAGTTCGGGGAAATGCCAGCCGTACCACTCCTTGCATCGCATCACATAGTTGTTCAACTCTTTGTCCAGATCATCCAACAGTGCTGGAAAGAAAACAAAGAACGTTCACAGGAGCTTCGGAAAGATCAAATGAAACGATGAATAACCCAGCAGGCTGAGTGAAATGAGCTGTCTTTGAGGGCTCAACAGAAAACATTACTTTTTATAAAATGTGGAAAGACAGACTTGACTTACAAATTGCTTGCACGATCATGGTGTCCACTTTGTCGGGACTGAACTTCAGTTTGTAGCGAGAAAGACTGTGCGCCAGACCGAGCGAAAAGGCTGTCATCTCCTGGAATTAGTTACCGGGTATTCTTTGAGTGCACTTCCCGGGAAACGACACACACAGGTGGACAGAACAGGAGCTTGCAGACAAACTGAAATGAACAGACAAACCTTTTCCGGAATGTCGCCGAGAAGACTGCTGGCCTGGCTGCGGATACACCTCATCAATTCGTGAACATTCGTGTTGGTCACGCAGCTCAAGTTCAACTTTTCCTGCAAAAGTCAATGACCCACGTCTGAACAGCGGGTGAATCGACCGTGTATCCGCGTTTCATTGGGCTGTCTCAGGTCGCAGGTCAATCAATTGATCAAGCCACGTTTTGAAGCGATCAGGCGACCTGTGTTGGCATCATTGACAGCAACAAATTTTTTGATGTCCAATTTCTTTCATTCAATCGCTGGATACGCCGAAACGAGTTTTGAATTATTTGCCCAAAGTTTACTTTTTCTCAACTTGCCAAGCCTTTTGGTACGTTAGTAAATGACAGCAATGGCCTCGTGGTTGCAATGACATCAAAATACATCTTTGCGGAATCTGTAATGAAATCACGTTCCCTATTTTTGTGTACTGCATGTGTGTAACTGGTGGGACGGATAAGGGAGGGTTTGTACCACCCCTTTGTTTTTGTGTCCAACAGACTTGACCAATGTGCTTTTGCAAGGTAGGTGGTGAAATTCGATCTGCTTGTATGCGGACGTCACGAAAGTGATGAGAACAAGGCCCACATACGAAGTGGTAGTATACTCACCTTTATGGAGCGACCCAATTTGTCATCCGCAACAAGGAGTTGCTGCTGCGTTTCGTCGACAAACAACTTCTTCAGCATTTTCTTCAACGATTTGCTCATCTTCCCCTCAACAGTTGCTGTGGCCGCTACAACCAGTAACAATACCGTCACAAGCGTCCACTCTCAGACAAAATGGGTTGACAAAGAAGTTGAATATTTCTTGGACTAACATACCTTCCAGTGCTTCTGTCGTGTCCTTGAACTTCTTGAAGTGCTTGAGCTGCAGCCTGCAGGGAAACAATGCGTGCCATAAACCGCTGGACAGTGAACATGTCAGACGTGAGTACTTGCAACATTGGGCACACACAGAGGCACATTTTTTTTGTGCCGAGAAGGATCCGACAAACTCGTGATTTCGTTTTTTTTTCAGCACGGTACCACATATCCCAGTGAACCTACGTACACTTCACTGGCTTTCTCCGGCGTCTCGAAATCATGGTACAGATTCTCTGTCTTCTGCAGTTTCTTTTCGTCAAGCAGCTGAGGAAAACAAGAGATCGGAGATCAAACATACAAAATCGTACAGACCACAAAGGCAATTGCACGCGGAAGGAAACGTCGAGTTGGCTGCATCCATGTACAGGTCCAGAAACAAAGGAACCGTTTGATTTGTGCACTCTGCCGGCCAAAAACTGCTTGGTCCCCCTGAAGTGATTTTGAATTTGTGCAACACATTTTGGTCCCTCACCATCATCACTGACCGAGTCTGGATGACTTACTGGTCCGTGAAAACGCGAATGTTTGCCTCACAGTCCTGGTTCCCGCGGCAACTTGAAATTCCAGCCTGAGTTTCCCCCTGGTCTCTGATCTTCTGAGGAGGTCGATTCACGTGGTCATCAAAATAGATATCTTCTCATTTCGGGCAGTTTCCATTCTGAATTTTCACTGATTGGATCAAGATCTATACGAGACTGTTCAGATCACGCGCGATCCTGGTGCCAGAATGAGCTGTTCGAGCTTGTCTTGAATTAGCAGACCCTCGACCAAGATCCATTGGTGGACGAAAATTGGCCAGAAACCGACCCCACGCGGTCGGTCGTGTTGGTTTCACGTGCCACGCGTTGACGACCTGAGTTAACATCGGTCGCAAGTGATGAACTCGGGTACAAACAAAGAAAAGTCACTTGTGATTACCTTAAATATGGCATAGCCAGCCGGCGTTTCAAACAAAACCAACATTTTGCAAATCCCCACTACACGTGCTTTCTGTGCGGCTGCGCGGCGGAAGTGGCGAAGTTCACGGCAGATGTCACCGCGAGAGCGAGAGCCACTGAGCGATAATACAGAACCCATAGGAAGAGCCAGAATTATCATTATTTTGCATAAATTAGGCCACATTATCATCATGCAGAGATGTCTCACGTACGTACACGCAAATGGTAAAAGTGGCTAATAGCAGGATGGGTGTGAGTGAGGGTGGTGGTTTCTTTGGCGGTTCCTGCAATTGCTTTCCTTCTGTGCGTGCAGCTGGACGCAGTGCACAGAACTGTGCACTGCTTGTGATTGACAACTGACGTAGCGAAGCTGGGTTGAGCTGCACACTTCGGCTCTGCTCACGCAGCATCATTGACTCACAGAGAGGGCCTCGAATTATTGATCCAACCTGCTTCTTTGCGCTACTCGCGCACATGGGAGTGTGACACAGCTTATACAAGCGCGCGTGTTGTGCATGGGTCCAGTCGAAGGATCCTAGTGCCGGGGTTTCTGTGTTCGGACATTTTTTCAGCGGATTCTGGCGCTTTCCTGGAGCGTAGTGCAAAGAAAATGCACTTTGGAGAAAGTTTGCAACTTTTTTGTGACATGCATTCTATGGAGAAACTTTGAGGAGGATTTTGCGTGGATTTTGCGACCACTTCCTGGATTCTCACAAGACTGCCCATTCCATCACCAAGCAACGACACGACGACTCAGCAGGCTTTGTACATTGTTGCTTCTCTGTCTCTTGTCACAACTACCTGAAACGTCCTGTGCTTTTTCATTCAAAACTCAGGATTCAGAGTTTTCTCTGTGCCAGAACGAAAAAGCGGACGAAAAAGCGTACATTTTTGTGTGTCGTGAGTTCACGACACTGGGTTCACAGACCAGAAAGGTGGATTTCCATGTCAAAACATTTTGTGTACAGCGGGGCGTGTTGTCACACAGCAACCGTCTGCGCTTTCAAACAGTTGCGTTCACTGCCGTAATCAAGCGCCGAGCCGGTAGTAAAGTTCTGAATACATTTTGAAGCAGCTGCTATTTTAATAGTATGTCTGCGGCGGCAATAGCTGCTGCAGAATCGGAGTCAACAGAGAGCGTTTGGCAGCGGCTTCGCAAGCGAATCGGTAAAGCAGCGAAGGCTTTGGATGTAGCTGCACCTTCAGTTCAGGGAACGGCCACTATTGGTCGTCATCATAAAATATCCAGCAAGCAGTACCATCCCCATACTAGTGGCAGACACTTTCAGTACTACACACCTCAGTATGGACACAAACAGTACAGGTTTTACCGGACTGGACGCGAGGTGCACAGTGAGAGTGAACAGACGGACGGAGAATACGAAGACGAGGACGTCACCAGCTGCCCAAACACTCCACTAAACGGACCAGATTCCTATATCCGAGAAGCAGAGTTTGCCTTTCTGACTCGTGGAGGGACAAGGATTCGTCGGGAACATTGCTTGTGCTGTGGTGACCAGAGAGAGATTACCGTCAGTGTTGGGATGAAAGGGCTCGGACCTGTGCCTCCTCCCAAACCTCCCCGTTCCCGCGTTCCTGTGCAACAACAGCAGCAGCAACTGCAGGTGTATCATCACAGCTCGCAACAGCAATTGCAACAACCGCAACCGAGTGATGCCCAGGAGCCTTCGAAGGAGCGCCAGCCGAATGAGATCGCAGAGTCCAGGGCAGAGGCCAAAGATGGAAACGGGGCTTCCCCAAATTATCATGAGAAAGCTGCTGCGGGCAATGGTCAGTTGAACGCTGACCCGGACATGGTTGATGGCTACCACGAATTCATAAAGGACTCAGCTGGACACATGAACACTCTGACACGCAAGTACATTGGGTTCATTTCCCCCAAGACCTACCCTACATCTTCGAGTGAAGCTACCACAGCGCCCAAAGCGTACACTCACGACTTTGCATCAAATCCAAAAACTTCACAGGCAGTACCAACAGGGCGTGGCGCGGCTTTCCAATCCAAGGAAATCGTAGATGTGAGGAGTAATCAACCAACAGCGCCGTGCAAACCAACGGCGGATTACAATGGCATAAATCCAGATCATTCAGTGCAGCAGGTCAGCAAAAGTGCACTCAGCGGACAGATCGATACCCGAGGCAGTCAAGGGAACGCATCCGGTTCCCAGGCTGCGTTGGTCAACGATTCGAACCAACATCACGTGGGCAACTCGACTTCACGCGACGTCAGTGGAACACGTGGAAACGCCAAGACTGAGAGCGACGCAAAACCACGCAACGTTAGTCCGCCGCATCTCACGTCTCTGAGCAAGAAAAACGGTGGCATTTACAGCAAAACCGCAATCGCTGACGTGAGTGGAAAGAGTTCCCACGAGAGACGTCCGAAACCAGAAGGCAAAATTGGCGCTGCGGAAAATTTGTCGAGTGGAAAGCGTGCGGATTTGGTGGCTCCTCGTACAGCTTCAGAGTCAGAGGTCAACGCAACTCATCATAATAATAATATACCAGCTTCTGCAGCTACTGCGTTAGTTACAAGTACTCCTTCATCGGGTACGGCCGCTGCGCGTGTTGAAGGAACCAGAACCAAACCTCAGAGTTACAACACTGACTCACGCAGAGACAAGGATTTACAGCAGTTGGGTGGAGAAACGCGAAACAAGGTTCCTCCCAAAACTAAACCGAAGCCGAGTCGAGCTAAGCTGCCAAGCGCAGTGGAATCAACCAAACATCTGGACACAGAAGCGAAATCGGATCAATCTGGAGTTACTCAAACTGCCAAACCGGATCCAGCTCCTGGACCCGATAACATTGTGGATTTGAAACTATCTGGAGCACACAATACCAAAGAGTGCAATCGAGAACCAAAGAACAAGAAAACAGACATCTGTGTAAGACCTGCTGCAGGTGTGGAGCCAGAAGGGGCGAAGGATACAGCAAGTGATAAAGACGCAAACAGAGATAGAGCAACAGATCCAGATAACACAGAAGATAAGGATACCGCGGGAAGTGTGGAACCCGAGGGGAATGGCAGTGGTGCTGGCGGCGCGGTCATGAGTCTTGAGATCAACCCCAAACCCCCGTCGAGCAACAGTCTCAACCCCTGTCCCCCGGATGAAGATCCAGGATATGCTTCGGTGGAGGAAATCCCCCTCGACTCTCCAGGTCTGTTTTCGCTCAGCCAAAATCTGCTGCATGCTGGGAGCTGTGGTGATCCTTTGCACGTGTGGTCAGACGTGTTTTTGGTGCAATACGTGAAATTACTCGCAGCTCTGACACTGGGTGGGAATTGACACTCTTTTGCAGTGACATGGACACACAGTCGCTGTTGCAAAATTGATGTCAATAACCGAACTTGTGTTAGAAAAGGGAAATGCTTTGTTTTTCGCTTGCCTGGTGAATGAAACTCACTGTTCTTCGTCTGCTACATTTTATAACGTGTTTCCTCGGTCAAATGGCACCTCGTTGCAGTCCCTATTAGAAACCACGCTCGAAATTTTGCTATTGGACCATGGCACTGAGCTCTTTGTCATTTGGTTCACACGATCGCAATTAACCCGAGGATATTGTTCCGTTACGTGTCGCTGACTTGTGTTGTGCCACGCAAATTACACCTGCTTCGATTTGCCTTTGACTGATGTTTCTCGTTCAGAATTTTCCTTTGTTGTGGTAAAGTGTTTCAAATTGAAGCTTTTCGCACAACTTTGGCGCACAGAAGCTCTCACGCGAACTTTTGGTTTCATGTTTGCACTGTTTTGAGTTGGGTTGGTGCCAAAGAGGGGCAGCTGCACAGCAGCTTTGTTGCGTGCGCGCACCAGAATTCCCATTGTGCGGCCAGCCTGTTGCTTCAGGGATCATGTCAGTCCAGGAAATAGGATGTTGTCCTGTGTACACGATTTCCGGATGCGATAATTTGTTCGATCTAAATGAAACAAACACAAATGTCCGGAAGTTGCTTGATAAATCTCAGGTGGAGAATCCAAAATGTTTGTCAAATTTCCGAAGTCTGCAACAGACAAGTTACGTCTGATGAAATCTTGGAGGTGCACCGCCGCGCGCACCTTGATGTGGTGCAGGGTTCCGGCGCTGGAGACAGCTGTTTGTGTGATTCACAATTCTTGTGCATCTGGTGCGTTTGTCTAAGATCAGGCCCCAAAGATCATTCTGTTGTATGTTTGGCGAAAAAAGTGCCTCCGTTGTTTAGTGATGTTTACTGTGGTGCAAATTGGTGTGTCGGCTGTGCTTGTGTTTTATTTTGAAGAGACACAAGCACTTTGCTTGGTGAAATGCGGTCATGAATTGTTGGTCTTCTGGTTATGACGGAATTCGCGTGGAGATCACAGACTCCGGTCCCGCTGTGCGCGCGTAACTGAATACCGCACGACGCGTGCCGCGCGTCAAACAGCAGGCTGCGCCTGTCAGCAGTGCACGCGGGGGGTTGTCATCTCCCCTGTGACATTGCAGACACGGTGGCTGGCTTCCTCACTCAAAATTCCTGAGACTGAGTGAGAGTTCACCCACGCTCTTGAAATGGCTTTTCTTCGCTTTTGCACTGCTCTGAAGTTCACTGTTTTCCACAAAGCTGAACTTTGTGCTGTTTTTAGAGTCAGTCAGATTGTCATGCCGATTTTGTCCCTGCTGAGTGGCAGTACAAAACTATGATCCCAGGCATGTGGTGCAGAGCACGCTCCACATCCATGAGCAATTTAGGAGACCAAGAATGGTTCAGTTGTATGCACTTCACGAAGCGCTGTACGCCTTTTCGCACACACCCAGGCACCACAAGTTGACAATCGATTTCTTGCTCACTTGCACAATATTCCCGTGTCGCCAAATCCATTGTATTCTACGATTGCAGAACAACTTTTCTGTCGCACAAAAGAGAAGTATCGGTCAGTTATCTGATCAGCAGAGCACCCACGCAGATGATTTGTGAAGGAAACTTTGAACACGCAGATTGAGGAGAAATCGGAAGGAAGCGCCGCTGTTTTGCTCACTTCATGAAACTTGCAAAAGATTCTCGAAAGGACGTTGTTGCAGAAATGCGCGAGAAATCAAATTGTTCTCACAGAATCACACCAGATGGTTCACGCAACATACGGTGCGCATCAGATGCGTGTTGAGAATGCAATCGCGAAGCGACAACTGAGACAAAGCAGATGGGATCTTTGGAGTTGAGAGGCAGGAAGTGAGGTCATGTCACCCTCTGAGCATCTCAAAGAAGCGTTTTTGCTTCTTTTTTGTGCCTTTAAGTTGTTTGTTGGTGTTTTTATTTTGCGTTGATTCGATTCTTCATCAAAAGCTGCGATTCTTCTCGATTCCGATAGCACGACTCAACCAAGTTGGTGATGAAGCGCCGAGCACCCTAGACCCATTTCAGAGACAATTATGGCGCTTTCATCAAGATTGATGTTGTCAAAAACAACACCCAGAAATTGCGGGCTGTTTGGAGTGAAGGGTCCCTGCAGGGTCCCTGCAGTGAGATGGTCGCCGCGATGACCTCTGCAGCTGCAGAAAAGACGAGCGTTGCATCTTCCTGCAGAAGTAGGAACGCAAAGAGAGACGCTGTCGGCTGCAGATCAAAGGGACCTGTGTGACGCTGTCTCGATCCAGCCGCGCAGTCTGCATACCTGCATTTTATGTCTCCGATTTTGCCCTTGTGCATTCCACTTACGCAGCTGTGTGATTGTTGTATTTCGTTGTGTGCGCCATGGTCTGCACAATTCAGGTCAGAAATATCTGTCAGCTGACAAATTTCAGTGTCTGCACAACCAAGAACACTTTTCCGCAATGGCTGCTTTGATTCATACCCCTTGGCGTGAAACTCTGTGAGGCCACGTTGCGTGAGTAAAATGAAGCGTCAGACGGGATCAGCGTCAGCGCAGCGTGTCTCCTCGTCCTGCTGTGCGCCAATCACACACAAGGTTGCGCGCAGGTGGATCCACCGCAACAACTCATCTCTCTCGCAGATGCGGAAAATTGGGTTGAACTCCCACGTTTGCAGTCTGGTCTACCATTGGTGTGCGTGCATGTTTTTGAAAGGAATGGTGGGAAATGAAGCCCACATTTTCTGCAGCGAGCCAGGGGATCTCTCGTACATTTCCTTGAGGTCGGTTCAGGCACCCGAGAAACGTGGTTCAAAACGAGCATTTTGTCTGACTGTCATGTGTTGTCAGTCACAGGTGTCGAAAGATATGAAACCAGTGTTTTGATGAATTGATGGAGAAAAGCTGCACCAAAAACAAGATGCACGCAGATACGTTGGAGAAATACATTATCGACGTGGTTCGTTCGGTGCTGTACAGGTGTTCTATTGTCTCAGTGTTGCCTGCGTTGCAATAGAGTCCCAACACACTGTTGGACATGTCTGGCCATTGTATCATCCTGGACAGGAAGCTGGTTTTCTGCCTTCATTCGTAATGTAGAAATACGCGTCAAAAACTGGTGAATGCCTGTGTCATTCAGTGCAGTATGACAGTGCGATACAGCTGCTTGCCTGTGCACGAACTGACCACCGTTGTTCGTTTGCTGCTGACAAGTGAGCTATGGCTGATGCTCGTGGTGATCCGATAACATGCAGCATAATGGCCGGCCGCATTTAGCTGCCCTGGATGCGCGCAGGAGCTTACTGGGCAGTTAGACACCCTTGCCTTGATCAAAGCATTGTAGGTATTCAGTATAGCCTTCGGCAAGTGGGTGTTGAGTCCTCCGTGCTTTTGCAATGGGCAGTGTTTCCCCTTGAAGGAATTTTGAAAACAAATTCTCTCCCTTTCTCGTTCTCTTTCTCCCTTTCTACTCTGACAATGCACTGTTCAAGACCAGGATGGAGTCTCCACCGCGTGCGCTCCTGGAACTGTGCAGGCACCACGCAGTGTGGCACCAGTGAAACAGGACGCATCAGTGCAGAATTGATCACGCGAGTCCCTTCTTTGACCGAAAGTCTTTCTTTCTGACTCATCAAGCGTTCGTGTAAAGAGAGGCGTCCGACAGGAACTCGCTTGAAGGCCGGGTCCGGCCACGCATTCGAGTTGGAAGTTTGGCTCGATTCCACTCCCGAGCAGAAGCGGGACGACAAGCACCAGGCACCAGTCACAGCAGTTTGCGAAACTGAGATATACTGGGTTATCTGTCCCAAGTCGGTTATCGTCAAGTGAAGCTCAACTCTGGAGGAACCCACACTTCCACGGAGAAAAACTGTGTTCGGGTTTTGGACTTTGCCAAAAATATTGAGGTTGCCAAACCACACTCACGCTTTCCTGAACGCTTCGTTCAGGCAGAGATAGAGACTGCAAGTCGGAGCAGCTTGTATTCCAACCGACCGTGAAGACGACAGAGTGAATGGAGACAAAGACGTGTTTGCTGTAAGTTTTAGGTGCTGGCCGACAATGAATGATCTGATGGTGTGAAGAACTGAGCCACTTCACATTTTCTTGAGAAAAAGTTGCTCTTGGGGTCATTTTCGTGGCAGATGCGCAAAGGTGCTGGTGGATAGAGTTGTTTTGCTTTGGGAATCTTCGAAGTAACAAGTCAGTTCTTCTTGCAGGTAATTCGTCGCAAAGCACGAGCCCGGAAGTACATCTAGACTCAGGAACCGGCGGCCACCAGAGGGGGATGCTGGGCGCTTCCCCCGGAAGCAGCGCAGACCCACGTGACTCGAGCGGCAGTGCGGCTGCGCGCGCAGGAGGCGGGGGAGGACAGGGTGCGCGTCCGAAACTGAGACCTTTATCCCAGTCCAACCGACGCAGGTACAACCAGGACCAGAACGGAAACCTCAACAATGGTGAGTTTGTTGAACCTTTGTCAAGTTTTGCGAACTATTGGCGATAGAATGAAGAGAAGAGCGCGCAAGGGAAACAGTCAATTTCACAATGAGATCTCGAAGCCAACCCATTTACATCTTGAGCCTTCTCTCTGCGATACGTGATGCCTTTGTTCCGTGGTCCACTTGTACCTGATCTCAGAGGCGTATTTGTCCTTCATGTCTGTCGATTGGCACGTACTGCGGTAGCTAATTTCCTGACAGAGCTGGATGATTGAACCTTTGTTCCTCGCCTTTCACTAACAATTGGGCGTTGATACAGTGATGCGCGATGTGGCAGATGTACTGGTGTTGATAGCAATGCACCCATTACAGATACTGAACGCTAGGTAAAGCAGGTCTGTTCTGTGATGTTGTATTGTTCGGCTCTCAGGAGAATTCTATAAGGCGCTGCAGTTGCTCATCGTAGATTTTGATCCTTTCTGTGCATTGAGATGTTTCTTGTTGGGTGATTTGTAGTGTTCAGAAAATTCTCGATTTATCCGAAGCAAATGTGCCACTTCGTGTCCAAAAAAATCTTGTTTGACGCATCACACGATCAGGGAAATTGATTTGGATTCGAATTCCGACGATTTTGTTTCCAGCACCAAATGAGAACTTCGAATGGTGCCGCACTCTTGAAGTCCTGGGAAAGCCGTAAAATGTGCCCCTGAACCCGAAGAATGGGAAACACCCTTGAAAGTGCCCGTCCATGATGCAGTACACGTCTTTCAGAGTTTTGGAGCACGCATATGATCTGGCGAAGTTGGCTGCAATCAGCCTCCTCAGTCAATTTTTCGCCTTTAGCATTGAAAAGTGGCTCTTTGAGTTGTCCTGTCTCTTTGCACTTTTGATGTCTCGGCAGTGCCTTCAAAAAGGACGCGTCATTGGAACAGAGCAGCTCACCCTGCACAGTGCACAAGCTGTCGGCTGCAGTTCGACTTTTATCTCGTGTCACCAGGTACGAGATGTTACCTGCCTAATTAACACAGGTTTTACTCGTATAATTACCTGGGAGACAAATCTCTAATTTCCATGGAGACCTAGACGTGCTGGAGACAGGCAAAGGACGTGATGACCGTTCCTGGCAGCGGAGTGTTCAGCTTCCCTCGTATGCAAGTCTGTGCAGCACAAACTGCTGGAGCAGCCTCGGCATGCAGGGACAATTTCAGACAAGCAGTCCAAAGTTCGAAAAGCCAAAAAGTGAGGAAAGGTTCATTTCACATTCCGCGAAATCGGCAAATTTGGGAGCGTGACACTGCTGGCGGAAGTCAGTTTATTTGGTGCGGAGGGAAAACGCTTTGTTCAGGAATGTTTAATGAACTGCAAAATTCGATTCGTTGTGCAGGCTGACAGGCGCAATGTTGCGAGACGTCAACGAGTCATTGTGCGGATCAACTCCTGTGGCCGGACCAGAACGTTCTTCTGGGTGCAGGTCGTTCAGTGTCAGATACACCAAATTCCAAAGTGCGCAAACTGAATTTGTTCAGTGAACTTTCGTGCAGTTTAGATTTAACGGTGAAATTAATATTTCGCGACTGGAACTTTGCTTCAGGACAGTGAAAGTGATTGCTGCGTTTGAAGGGTGCGACTACGAGTACAATTCCGTTTTGTTCTCGACTCATCTTTGTTGACAGGGATCTTCCGAAAGAGTGAAGCAATCTGGATCTTGTTCACGGTTGAAACAATGGCAACACACATTGCCTGCACTGCCACCTGTTCAAAGCATCTGTGAGAACAACGCAAGCCAAGTACCGTCTCGCAGACAGTGCCCAGTGAGGTTACCTTTGTGTTCAGACCAAACACGTCAGGGTGCTCTCGAAAAAAGTTTAAATGTTCGTCTTTCTGGGAAGGCAAAACTGAAGAAATCAAGGTTCTGATTCAAGTGGAGTTCTTTTTGCTTTGAGTCTGATTGTTTGTGCACAAAAATGCAAAGGCGGCATCGCGTCGATGACACTGGAGACAGTTCAGCTTCACCGGGTCATTAGTGCTTCCACAGTGGCTGCTGCTGTAGCCAGATAAAAAGGCAAGAGTCGCCCATTGATGTTTTGTCTCTATAAGTGGAACACGCAGCAGCAGCGACGCCCACCAAGCCACTCAGTACAAAGTTGAAACAGGTAATCCGAGTGAAGGCCATCAATCTCACCTTGGACTGCACTGAGGAAGAGAACGCTTGTCAAACCACGTCTGTCTTCCATCGAACATGCGCATCATCAACAGACGCGAGCGTGCAAGCGCAGAACTTACACGCATTTGAGTCCATTCTTACTCTGGAGATGTTGACATTGGATGTTGCCCAATTTGCGCAGCAGGCACGTCTTGTTTGTGAAGTGTTGAAGATGACAGTCTCAGTGCGGTGTCCCTCCACGTTGGCCCTCACGATTGGTCAGGCTCTGGAAGCGCTCTTTCCGTGACATTGATGCACACCGGCACTCCGCTGTGACATCAGATTTTGCATTCAAAGGGCAGATTCGTGCAGTGGGTTTGTGTGGAGGAATCAATGAACCGCAAGCAAAACAATGTGACTGCAAGGTGACGTTGGTAGTCTTGTTGTTGAGTCAGGAAAGACAACGCAAATCAAGAGACCAAGAGTGGTTCACTTGAGATGCTGTTCTCTGCCCAATTTTTCACTCAGAATGGTCCGGCATCGACGAAACAGGCGTGACGTTGGATGAATGGTTCAGAGTAGCGATTTGATTTCCATATTTGGGTGAACATCGACACTCGTCCTTGGTTTTGAGTACGTTGTCTCGCTGTCAGCAGCTTCAGAATGTTCACGCCACACTGGCCCCGTTGTTCCCGTTGAATCCCTGTGTTCAAGGCTCTGCGTGGGGAAGGTCGCTACTGACTACGTATTCATTCAACTCGATTCGTGCAGCTTTGTATGCAAACCACATCACATCTCATTTGTTTAATCTGGATTGGAATCTACAAAACACCGAGGAGCTGCCAAGTGTGCACCAGAGCAGTTGCAGGTCGTGCGATCCGAGGAAACTGTGAATCAATGATGTGAAGGCAAAATCCACAACTTCTGTCGAAACAATTGGGAAACAGCGGACGCAGAGTAGAATCATTTGCTTCTGGTTGTTGGAAGGATATTGCTGAGTTGTGACGCAGTGATTTGACCGTAACAATGGACGTGGACGTGCGCCTCTGCAGGATTCCTTTCAAAAGAGTTCGCAACGTCGAGGTGTTCCTTGGTAAGAACTACGTTTGAATTTGGCAGTCTTTGGTACCGTTTGAATGTTCAAGCACCACCCACGCCAAAGAATTTGTAGTTCAGTGTAGTTTTGCTGATTGTTGACAAGACTGCAAGACCATCGAATACCATGTGCAGCTTGGCTTTCAAATAAGTTTCAAGCGAAACCTGGGCATTAAAAATGGAGTGTTTCCAAAAAGGGAAGGATGCGTGACTTCGGTCACACTGCGAAAACTTCGATTTCTCCAACTGCGGTTTGTGACGCCACACTGACGTGATGAGACGCCGCATTCTCGCAGTCAGAAGTTGCAGCACATGCGCCTCAATTCTCAGTCTAGGAGCGTCAATTCGATGTGTGCCGAGAGGCCACAGCTCTCAGTTGTTTCATAATTCATGACCACACTTTCTCTGCAATGTACTCTTCCCATTGGGGCAGCTTTTAATCGTATTGATGCTGAAAAATCGTTCTGCTCCAATGAAAGATTTGTGGAGCTTGGTTTCTGAGGAGATGTATGAAAGGCCACCAAAGTTTCTGTGAACTGTCCGCAACAAACTCACCGGAAGTGGTGGCAGTGTTTCAAGGGCTTCAACAACGGAGTGGGATTGTTTCCGTGCATTCGGCAGTCAAATATGACGCACAAAGACGGACAAACAGTTCATCCGCTGAAACTTTGGACATCCGTAGCACCAGACTTGAAAGAGGAAACTGTTCAACCCAAAGAATGCTTTCAGTTTGTCCACGATTTGTGTGCAAAAACATGACTCACACGGCGAAACTGTTGTGTGTTGCAGGAAGCACGACGCCAGGTTCGGCCGGGTCCAAGGACAGCGACAGGATCCGTCTAGAGTCGATCGCGTCCGACCGCTCCGAGAACTCGGGTATGGCACGTTCAGTGTGGAACATCACAAGCATTGTCAGGGATTCGGACTGGGGAGAGAATCTGGAAATGTCGCGTTCATTGTGACTGATAAGTGGAAGTGACCATTGCGTGACGATGAACACGACCTTGCAGTGTTCTCGACTGAAATACAAAAATCTCACAAATTTGACGCACATCACCAAGTCTTGAAGTGCTTGCATCGTGTGTTGAAAGATGATTGTCCTTTGTTGTTTCAGTGACGGATTTGAGTGAAGCCATGTCGGTGTCGACGAGTCCGGACTCGAGCAAAGAGGAGGAGGACTTCCCTCCGCCTCCTGCGGAACTTCTGCAGAGTGAGTGTCAGTCAGTCAGTTTTGATGCTGCACGTTTCAGGAATTGTTTGCTGTTTGCTTTCAGGTTCGTTGACCCTTTCGTTTTTGGCTTGTTGAGGGTTTGAGGGTTGAGTGCCTCGAGAAGCTCAATCAGAACGCGGTTCTCTGGTCACCAGAAATGCATGTCAAACCGTGCATCTTAACCATCTATCATACTGTTGACAAAATCAGTTTCAGGGAGTCTGAAACACAGAGACACAAATTTGTTCACTTGAAGCTGAAGCTTTGTTTGAACAGATTTCAGCTGAACAAGTGCAGCTGAACTTTCAATGCGGACATATCAAGTGACACCACGAAGCTGTGCTGAATACGAGCAACATCCGCGCAGTTCCAATTTTAAATTTCGAATCAATTCACTCCTGTGTAAACTCACGGTCCATTACCACGTTTGTACATGGTGTATCGCTTTTACTTCGGTGCCCCCGAACATCAAGTTCAGAATTGATTTCGACAGTGAGTTGAAGTCTCAAGCGGCGCGGTAACAGTTGGAAGTATTGATCGTGTGCAAGTGCGGTACACGTCGTGTACCTGGGGCTGTACCGATGTTTCCAGTGCCACGCCTCCAAGAATCTGCTGCTTGATGCTCGGGCTTTGGTACGTTGGTCCCCACATCCAGAAATCGACTCACTGAGTCCGTTTTCTTTGGATTGTGTTGCTGTTCAACATATGCACAACACACAAACTGTCTTTTCTGATCAAGACTTTCGCAGTGTACTGCGACAAAGAAATTCGTGGTTGAACAGTTTCGTCAGGTTAGTTTCGGCCAGAAAGTGGTCAGTCAGAATTACAACCACAAGTGGTTCACATTCACCAACACAACAGCATAAATGACACGCGATCCTTTCGTGATTTCCTCCAGAAAAACCTTTTTGCTGGAACCACAGACCTCCCTATTTAAATTTCGTTCGGCGTCAAAATAGCCAAATTGCATTTTGCACCTAACTACTCGTATGAGCTCAGAAAGTTTGGCCTCGAAAGCACGAACCCGGATTCCGACGCAGCTCAATAACTTTGTTTCCTCGAGACAGAAGGGTGTCTTACAAACACGACGTAATCGATACAAGCACCATTGTCGAGGTCACTTGCGCTGCGTCGAATCCAGGCAGTCGATAGCAATGTGCAAAACAAATAGGGCAATTTGTGGCCAAAACCTCCCAAGTATGAAAGGATTTTATCTGAAATCCGGTGGAGGATAGGGAAGCAGAGGGATTTTCTGTGCATACGCCTTCCATTGGCGGCAGAGAACGATGGATCAGGCCACCAGCGTTCAGAGACACAGCCTCGCTGTTTTTGGTCAATATTCATGGTTTCGGTGATACTTATTAGCATTCAGATGACTCTTGTCAAATGGGTTGCGGTTTATCCGAGCCAGTGGAATGTGTACGATTGTGCTTCAGCTTCAGCTTGCATTTGTGCACAGCTTGGTTGGGTCCAGTTTCTGGGTCAGAACATGCAAAATGCGACCAGGACAACAAAGCAAATGACCAGAACAAGATGTACTCGTGACCCGTCACACTGTTTTATGAAGGAGAAACGTTCGTTCAATCTTGCGTCACGTTTTCATGTCAAATCACTGACTTCAAAATTTGGTTGTTCAACAAATTCACGTGAGATCCTGTTGACAATTGTTCACAGGGAGTCAGGCGACCAAACCTGAGTACCGCGAGACGACGGAGGGTCCGATGCTCAACGTGGACGGCACGCCGGTGGACGTGGCGGCAATGTACGCCACGCCAGTCCTGAAGGGCGGAGCGCGGACGCCGGAGGCAGACAGCACGTTCAACGACGTGTTTGCCAATAGGACGGACGACGTGCTGGACAAGAACAGTGAGTCTCGGACTTGGTCACGCGTCTCCCAGACTGCTTTCCGTTCGTTGGAAGATTCTGTGACGGTGCGTTTGCCGGTGGATGCTCTTTTCAACAAGGAGCTTGTGTTGCAGGGAACGTTGGGGGAGAGACGAGTCCAGTGGACAACGGAAACTCCGGGGAAGACGTGCCGCCTCCGCCACTTCCCACCCGCAGATACAAGAATGGTGCGTGTCCAATTTTGTTTCTTGTTCGGAGAAGGCCAATAGGCGTCTTGTTGGTTTTCGTGTCCACTGTAGCTTTTGGATAATGCACAAGAAAGTTGCTGTTTGACGTGGCACAAGAAACACGACAAAGCACGAAGTTCAGAGAGAATGTTGATGTTTTCTATTTCCTTGCCACAGGGAACAACGGAGTGAAGGACGGTTCCACTCAGGACTCGTCCGCCCTGCTGGGAATTGACGAGCAGCAAAAGAAGGAGCTGATGAAAAACTACGACGATGTTCCGCTGCGAAAACCACTTCCGGCTCCAGGGCCCGTGGAACCGGAAGTGGAGACTGAACCAATCACAGCGCAGAACTCGAGTTCCACACGGACTGAGGAACTCCAGTTGAACAGTGATGTCGGTGTTTCCAAAGACGGTGATGCAAAATCCAAAGATGCTGCAGGATACAGCGCCAGTTCACCGACAGAGGGGATGAAAAAAGTGCCTGTCAAGGGGAAGCCTGTGGACATACCGACTGTGCCCGAGCTAAAGGTGCGCCAAGCTCCAAGCGACCACGAGGCTGTGACAGAAAAGGTGAAGGACAATATGACGCCTTCCGCTTCTGCGGACTCTGCAAGACGATCTGGGTGTGCTTCAGCAAGTGCGGTTGCTTCAAAGCAAGACACGGGTTCAACCAACGCACCACAAGCCTCAACCAAAGGCACACCTGGCAAGAAGCAAGAGGACCTGGCGCTGAGGAAAACACTGCTGCGAGAAATCAAGAACTTCAGTCGGGACATTGAGATTAAACTGCAGAACAAGCATCACAAACCGAAGGATGCGGAGAGGATCAGGAGAGATCCGGACTATGAACAAAAGAAGAAAATCGAGGAATTGCGCAAGAAGGACCTGCAGGATTACCCGTACGAGGACGTGGATGTGCAGACGACGCACGATGGAAGTAAACAGATGCAGTCTTCTGGAAAGACCAGAACGATGGCTCCTGGAGGCGGGAACAGGTCACCACCGGAGGGAGTTCCACTGCCGGAGAAAACAAAGAAAAAGGTCAGTGCTTTGCTCTGTGTTTTGCAGGTTTCCTATTTTTTGCCGTACAAATCGCAGTGCGTAGACCATTCCAACCCTTCCGTTCGATGTGCTATTGCCAACAACATTGACTCCCACACTGTATGACTGACACCTGGTCGTGTGATTTCAGCAGTCGTACCACAACACGTTCCCGCGCAAGAAGGCGGGCGGACCGGGAGACATGATGTCACAGTCCATGTTCGCGCAGCCGACGCAGACGCCCGACCACTTCGACTGCACGACGAACGAGCCGATCCACATGACCCTCGAGGAGGTGAGCCACCGAGTCTTGCCTTCTGCTGGATTGTGCACCAAATGCCGTTTACCTCCAGCAGAGTCCATGCCAGACCTGCCTCGCGCTGGGTCAAAGTTATTGAACTTTTCTCCACCACACGAAGTGTCGCCCAGCTGCCGCGCATCAAGTCCAGTGTCTCTCATTTTGGATTCGAGCCAAAGAACGGACTTGTCACGGCCAATGTTTGCAGTGCATCCGTCATTCCGTGAAGCATCTGCTGATTCTTCTGCCAATTATTCTGGAATTAATTAGTAAGAGAGATAAATGCGGGCGACACTGTTAACCTCTGTGAGAGGACATGATTAATTAGTGAAGCCACAAGCGAAACACAGTTGTTGGTGCGATGATGGCTCTGCAGACCTGAGCAAAATTTTGTCCTCAGCCTCAAGAAGCCAACTCGTTTCGTCCCAAGTCTCCAAGCGAAAGCCTTCAGAAAAGTACAAGAGGTTTCATTGGGTGCGCAAAGAACTGAAAGAACTTTGTGTTGGTGTCGTTTGGCGCTTCCTCGTACACGTGAAACTGGTGCAGGAAACGTGGGGAGTCCGCACCCAGAGTCGTTTCTCGTCTGGGGAGAAGTCCTTCAGAATATCAACACACGATGTTGGCTCAAGGGAGGTGCTATCGACCGCACCGCAGTGCAAGCAATCAATCGGAGACTGTACTTTTGATCTGAGAGTCTGTACTTTCTTGAGGTCTTGTCTGGCAAAAGTGCGGTCGAGATCGTTAGCCTCTCAACCAGCTGACGTGTTGCACTGAGAACTCCTGGAGTCAAATTTGGGCTCAGTGCCGTTTGTCTCTTGTCTGTCAAAATCTTCTCAAGTTTGAGGTAACCATCAAGATTTCGATTCACCCACGTCCGCTGGACCTAAAAACGGATGGAAAATTGGAAACAATACGAGTACGTGCTTGTATTGCTGTCCTTTTGCGTCACATCCTGCATTCACATCCGGAACTGATTGTTTCTGCTGTGTGTCGAGCGGAATGGTTCATTTGGTGTGCAAACACTGCGGGAAGGTGGAACAAGCTCCGGTCAATATGATCAGCAACGTTCCCTGGCGAAGGAAAACACTCAGACTGAGCGCCTCTTGCGTGGATACGATGGCATCAGAGGAGGAAGCAAATAGCTGCTGCAAACGGGCCAATTCGTTGAACTGATGCACACGCAACACAATCGTTGATCACAATTCACCCAATTTGCGTGTCCCTATTTCTGTGATTCCTAATGGGGAGCAAGACACCGTTCTGCTCAGGGACCCATCGTGACCAACAGCGGTTTGATTCACAGAACGCCTTGTTGATGTGAGGAACATGTTTGTTTCTTCCTGAGTTCAATGTTTTCTTTGAACTCATCGCTTTGCGAGGTTCCTGGGTGACTTTCAGTTGTGGTTCATTGACATGTTCTTTTTCCAGGTTCGAGCAGAAGCGCAGACGCGCTCGCACATGCGCAGTATGAGCCAGTCGGCCTACCAGGCGCATCACCCAGACAACAGCGCAATGAACGCGTTGTACGGCTGCAACACGTCGCCCAGGAGACTCGCTCAGCAGCAGTACCTTTCCCAGGGCTCCAAAAGTGTGGACAGCGGCAAGCCCAAGAAGAATAGCCCTTTCAAGGATCGCTTCAAACTGCCCAATTTCTCAAAGTTTCTGGACAAGGCCTTTGGGGATGACAGTCGCAAGACGTATCAACAGTATTCGCACAGTACCATGTCGGCCCCTACGAACACGCCCAAACGAAACTTGGCGCGACGCAGCATGTCGCACAGCGGGCAACACAGCTATTCGTCACAGCCGCACACGCATTTCGCAACGTCCAAGCGCTATTCCACCGCCGGAGCCCCTGTCAGCACTGGGAAGGAGCGAGCCCCGCTGCCCCCGGATCCCGTCAGCGCTGGCGGCGCCGCTCCAGGCCGAGAGCGGTGGAGTCTGTGTCAGTGTGACCCGAACGCTGCGGGAATCTACCCGGCTGACGTCCTCACCCTCTCGCCCAAAATGGGCGGTGGGCGGGCTCCGTCGACATGCCCGAAACCCACCCCGTCTCCGCGCTACAGCATCCACAGATACCCACTCGGCATGCACAACACACACGACGATGTTACAGGTACGTACCCCATGGCTTTCATTTTCTTTTTCACTTTTTGGTTTCGCGTCAATATCAGTCTGTTCGTCGAGTTCTCTTTTGTTGTTGATGTTTTGCGTGAAGATTCTCAACGATGCTCTTTGAAACAAAACCTTTCACTTTGCAATTCACCTTTCAAAGCACACAGGGTAAGGCATGGAAATCCGTTGAGTGCTGTGTTGTTTTACAAAAAGGAGAAGGCACAGGCATCGAAGTTCAATTTCAGAAAACCTCAGAGATACGTTGAATTCTGGATGCTTGGCGTTCTCATTGTCGACGCCAGATTCACGTAAAAATTGCGTCCAAAACTTTTTTCATCTTTTTGGAAGTTGAGTCTGTGTCTTTGTCGTTGTGTCCACAGCGACGTCCTGCGCAGTGTTCCGGGCGATTTATCAATTGCAGCGAGCCTTGTGTCATCGCAGCTGTCTGTTGGAGACGTAATTGCATTGAACAATGTTGATAGATCGGACCATTGTTCCAACTGCTTTCTGCTTTTGATCTTGAACAGTTCTGTTTGCGGCCACTTATGCACAAATTATGAGTCTGTATTGGCTGGCTAAGTTTGGTGTTGTGAAACTTGCCAGCGCAGCTGGGTTCTGGCTGAACGAAGCTGTTGATGACCAGTTGTCCACCACGTTGGAGCATCGGGTGCAAAAACGAAAACTCTACATCGCTTTGAATGGGTACTTGCCAGTCAAAAGAATCCTGCTACACGACCAAAAACACACCAATTTAACGTTTGTGTATTGATGTTATGAGTGCCATCAGTGGATGCATTGAACAGAGATCATGGCCGATTTGCTGTTTTGTCATTTCCCGCCTTGTATGGTTGGCTGGGACTTCACTCTCCATGCGTGATGGCTCCTTGCTGACGACAAGTTTCAGACTCGATCCTCCTTCAAATGGATGTTTTTCTTGGCCTTTCAACGGAAAATGCAGGAGAAAGTTTGATTCTAATTATAGTTATCAATGACAAGAATATCGATTGAATTTTGAATGACAGACAGCTGAATAAGCGTCATTAATATTGAACACAGGTCCCTCACCCAAGGCCCACGTTGTGTCACTGCGCAGTGATGAATTAAATTTGTTCACAAAAAGTGCAAGGCAAACGTAGTGGCGTCTTGTTGGGTGAAAACAAAAATCTATGCGTGCATGGATTGCAGCGATGTCAGTCCTCATCCAGACTGTGACCCTTCAACAAGACAGTGTCCAGAAGACAAGCGAAGGTGTTCTAACAATGGGCGGAAATTAAAGGCTGAAATTTCAATGCTTCCGAAGTAATTGATGTTCGAGTTCTTCCCCCCCCCGCACAAAATCTGGAATGAAAGCAGTGTTGCTTCCGTGAGCAGCAAAACGACTCCGTTTTGTGGAATCGTAACGTTCGTGTTTGGTTTGGTTAATTAGTTTTCATCTCCGTCTGGGAGACATATTTATCCTCGGACCCACCGGACGACGTATTCAATGACTTGCCAAGCTGCATCGATTTTGATTGAAGAGCAGCTTCTAATTATAGACCGGCGCCTTTGCCTGGATCTGAAAAAAACGACGGTTTATTTTAATGCCTCTTCACGTGTGTGTAGAAAGGACCCAAATGTAATTTGATGGAAATCGGGGACAATCGTTTGCCAGACATGCAACTTGAGTGGCTATTTTCAAGCTCAACTCTGCACTTCAGACTTGTTCGCTGATTCGAGATTTTACTCTCTGGATGCGTTTGTCTGATACGAACTGAGGTTTTGAACATTTGAGATTTTGCAAATCTTCATCCCTCTTACGTAGCGCAAAATCTGACATTTTGACAGATGCGATTTTACAGGTGGCAGGCTGTCAATGTCGTTGTGCTTGTTTTGTCTCACATGGGTCAAATCGTTTAACCTCAGAGAGGCGATGAGTGTCTGTTGAAAAAAACCCCGCTTTTTGAAATTGAACACCACATCGAGCGCAATTAGTTCCGATTCCCTAATTGGCAACCAGACAAGCGTTAAAAATCCAAGTCTTGAGGAAGCTCACAGCAAGGCGCGCAGCTTCAGACCATTTTTAGCCCACGCAAGTCCTCCATTCACTTGTGCAGGCTGTAACTGCAGACGGGTTTCCATAGCAACGCGTGTTGGCTCCAGGGGCCTTGTTTGCAGATCTGTGACTGAGTATTTATTGAAATGTTTGCTTCATTCAGTGATGGAGATTGAGAAACACGGGTGTGATGCACTTGCTACGAGTACGACTCTGTTCGCAGAAACTAGTTTGCAAACTTCTCCACCAAGAAGATATTCAAGGGTACGAAAGTGTCGTCTTATGGAAGGTTACAAGGATAACGGGACACCCAGCTAAGCAGATTTCCCACCTCTGAAATTTTTCTGCAGCTGTTTCAAAACCGATCCATTCAGTCGTCATCGCGATCAGAATAAACGTCGCACTGCGACATCGATCTTATCGAACTCAAGATGTTCGCAGAGGCCCCGGGGTGTCATCGCTGATTAATTGATTCTCTTTTGCGTTTTTTGCATGAATTGCTTTTTGTCTGGAGATGGGTTTTGCCAGGTGGGGGCAATGAGGGTTGTGTTGACAATAATCGAAGGTGGAACCCTCCTGATTGATGACCCTTTATCTTTTTTCCCTCCAGCGAGCATGTCCGTGCGAGACAACACTTTCTCTTTTTTTTGTGGGGGGGGGGTGCACGTAGATCTGCTGTCTCCATGATTTGCTGAAGGCAAATTTAATCAAAATCCCGCAACATAATTATTGACATTTCAGTCGTTAATTCTTGCGTCGTTGTGCCTCTTGTTTGTCCGTCGTGCAAGAATTCTGTCCGGTACAATGGAACGATCCAGTGCATTTTGTGCAAAATGCGTCCTTATCGTTCTTGGTCCATTTGGCTGCAAAGCTATTGATGTCAGTTTTTTTGCTGATCCAAGAACAAAGGACTTGTGAAACCACAGGAAGATTTATGGAAAGAATCAGTTTATGACAACGCGTTGTTGTTTACATTGCATATCCACCACAATGGGGAGAGTCCTGTTGCAGTTTAATGATGTTTGCTCACCAAATACACGCTCTCCATGAAATGAGTGACGCCCCCACTGTGTTTCCAGTGATGATTGGTCTGTGCGTTTGAGTATTCAAGCTGGACAGACATCCGAGTTCCGGGTGGTCCAGAACCAGTTTTGTCTGCTGTCTGCAAGGAAAGAACACTTGCTTCTGTTCTTTTCATAGTATCCCATAGGGGGGGGGGCGCCTTGAGAAAACACATGGTTCCTGGAAGCTGTTGCGCAGGGGAGATGCTCCTCTGCTCGTCATCACTGCAGCAAAGCCGATCAGGTTCCAAACCAAAGCCGTAAGAGGCATTAATTAATATTAATTTGTTGCTAAGCAACAAGGAAAAATTGTACGGTAGAGATATTGATTGGAAACGTGCTGAAGTCCAAGAATCCGACAATTTCCCCGAGTTGGGAGGAAACTGGTGCAGCGGTAAGACGTTGACAAAAGCAGAACGCGTGCAATGAAGTTGGTGGATAAGCCCCAGCTTCCTCCAGAAACGTGGCGCTGTGTGCTACGGGTGACATCGCTGATACCATGACATCTGTGTCTTGGGTTTGTCTCACCAACGATGTGTTTGCAGGACATACGAGTAACTCGTTCTCTGAACTCGTTGTGATTTTCATGAATGAAGTGTGAGCCTCCAGTCGTAATTATTCGTGCTGACAAACACAGACCGAAAGGTTAATGAGCGTAGAACTCGGCGTCAGACAACGACCACCAGGCCAAATGTTATCCTTCTGAAGTCGACAGGTCGAGACAACTCAGCTACAGGTGCAAGGAGAACGATCAGAACTTCCAGTTGGCAACAGGAGCGAAAGCTCCAAGAATAATTTGTCAAGAATTGCAAGGTTCTGACGGTGTCCCCCCGCGAAAAAAAAGCTGCAGCTTGTACAGTCTGTTCTTTAGCGAAAATCCCGTCTTCCTGTGTTCTTTCTCACAACAGGAGCAAAGCCAATTAAAATATATGGAGGAGGGAGGATTGCACACGAGGGAAATTTCTGTTGGGTGAGAAATGCAGAAAAGTCTGCAGGTTTTCATTTGCGCGTTTACAGAAGGAGGAAGTATGAAATTGCAGACAGAAGGTTCATATTGCAGCGGGACAAGGGGAGTTTTTCAACAGGATGAGGAGAGATCCAGGGGCCGAAAACACGCACGAGTTGGAACTCTATTATCACACCGTCTGCTTCCTGCGGGCCGCCGATGGCTGATTCATGCGATCCTCCGCGCAACAGCCATGCTGCAGCCAGCAAAAAGAGCTGCTGCGTGTTTTACCATGAGCAAACCACGCAGAAAAAGGCCGAATTTGTTGGGCTTTGTCTGGGCCATTGGGCATGATTGCATGTTCACGTTTTGTGCAGATTCGGCTGTTGGTCTTGAACATTTTTGTCATGCCAAAAAAAATTGTGACGATTTGAATTGGAACGAGGAACTGCACAGTGCATGCATGTGTGTGCACATAATGCTGCTGTACAGTTCAACGCTGCATAAATTTTGAGAAAATTGAAGCCGTCATTTTTCGTTTTGAACTGACGTCTCTCTTGCAGTGTTTTGAGGTTGAAAGTTCTCTGGATTTGTCGCACTGTCCCGTCAATTGCTTGCACTGCTTCCTGGTTTGTGAAGCTCAGTCAGTCAGCACTTTTTCCTTCGGCCCAACTTTCCACTTTCTTCCGCGGGGGGGGGGGGGGTGCTTCTTTGAAACAGAAAACAGTGACAATAATGCAAAGTCTGTGCTGCCAGCAGTGTTGTTTAACAGAATTCATTTTCACCGCGGGCGTATTGAC
>JAAUXT010090512.1_pt1 | contig 32817 bp, 36 predicted proteins | sample 7278171 | NCBI WGS metagenome assembly JAAUXT01 (sample SAMN14350112, study PRJNA611818) | marine sediment metagenome | isolation source: surface marine sediment (1.8m) | place: French Polynesia: Moorea | collected 2018-08
ACATCCTTTGCCGCCCGGCAGGACATAAAATCAGATGAACACCTTACCTGAGGCATGTTATCTTTTTATTCCGTGCCTGCTAGCAAACCTTGGGGCCATCCAGAGAACACAAAAGGGACGATGGGGAAGCACCAGAAGTTCAGGGCCCTGCAGCCTTACATTCCTACCGGACAGGGCAGACCACTGAAGCCTTCTGCTTTGCGTGTCGAGAACTTCTCGACATGGCCAGAGTGCTATGAATCCCATGCAATAGCGGCGCACATCGTTTTTATATGTTCTCATTTCCGGACGCAAGGAGAGTTCACAACCGACTGCGATGGATCGGTAAGACACAAAAAATGGCAGGAACCAGCGGGAACTCTTTCAATGGCTCTTACCGCGTACAATAATCCTGTCCACCCAAGGAGGAGCATGTGGAATTTTTGGCACACAAGTTGTCCACACAAGATGCCAGGTGTACATGCAAAACAGAAACATCTCTCAGGCTTTCTTGATTCAACATCACTTGTCTTTCAAGAAAACCAAAGACAAACTGACAGAGGCACTCTTGTCAGAAGTCCTATTTTTGCAAACTTTGACACACAAAACACAAGCGCTTGCTTTTTGGTGACTTATTATCAGAGCAGTTTTTGCCTGTAACATTTGATGGACATTCACAGGCATAATTGCCATTCTCTAGCATGTGCCAGTGAAACGTATATCCCTGAATACAGCACAGGTAAGTGCAGGGTTTGGTTGAATGGGCAACACAAACACCTGCCACATCCAAATCTTTTGCTTCAGAATGGGAAAGAGAACTAAACATCACACTCGAATGAAGGAGAAAATTTTGAAGGCCTTCGCTCGAGGTCAGAGAGGAGGCACTGAATCTTTCTTTGGGTATATAGATCTACGTACCATTGGCTTCGATGCAGGAAACACAAGAGACAGGCTGAAAACTCACTTGGTTTGAAAATGATTCTTCGAGATAAAGTTGGGTTGGATTGTCTGTAGGTGGCTTGACATTCGAAGAAGTACTGGGAACGAAAATGTAAGGGACAAAGTTGAAAGGATACACACCTTGGAATTTGTACTGGAGAAAGGGAACTCTGTGAAATGGAAGGCTTGTTGTGTGCAAAAGAAGTGACTAAGAGGGAACCAAAGATGCAAAATCCTCACTTTTTCTGTGATATTTGACAGCACAGGCTCTTCAAAGCCTTGGAAGCTCCAAGTGCAGGTTGCAGGATCACGCAGTGGGTTTGTTTCTTCCTTGTCTGTCACTGTGAAGTTTGAGGACATCACCAAAGTGAGGGGTTCTGGAGGCCCAGCATTTACTAAGGTACAACCAACATCCTGGATTTCATTGATATTCTCTTTGATTTGGACTTCATAAGGTTCATCAGTGTTGTCTCCTGGAATGGTCTGCCCGTTTAGCAGGATGAGTGGAGCTATTCCTGAAAAACACGAGAGTTTATTGAAACTACCTGTGAGGAGTTGTCACTGTTCTGCTTTGCACAGTCTGGACGGGCAAGCGTTTGGTCAACATGCTAATGTGCTCTTGAATCCATGTTGACCTCACGCTCAGACGTGCAGAACAGTTTCTGGTGTGTTCGGGGTTGAGGGCGGGGCCCTGAAGCATTGGGGTGGACTGTACCTTGATAAATACATGCAACTACAAATTTTGTGCCTGCCTCACAGGGCCTGAGAACAAAGTCAACACAAGGCTATGGTTTGTTTCCACTAGACGCTCAATTATGTTTCGATCGTCAGGTTTGTTTTTGTATTTGTTCTTGCTCTTTTGATGGACGACAAACATGCAGATCGAGCATAAAGAAACAGACAACCAGATTCTTGGAGTTATATATTTCTCAAGTTGCACACAGCGTGATAACGAGAGTGCACGAGGGTCCTCAATGAGGTTTCATTGCTTTTCGCCGATGGAGTCCGTTCAAGGTTCAGACTTTGGGGAACCATGCTTGCGTCGGAGCATCAGACGAAACCAGTGTCTTTGGATGCCATCCCGTGTCTCAATACACACAACACACGCACACGCACACGCACACGCACAGAGAGAGAGAGAGAGAGAGAGAGAGAGAGAGAGAGAGAGAGAGAGAGAGAGAGAGCACTCACACCAGTGTTGAAAGATGCTGTTTTCCTCTATGCCACGCAGAAACAAGCAATTGACAACTTTTCATTCGACAGCGAGAAAAACACAATGTACAAAAGGACTCACTCAGTTTTGGGCCTGAGTGAGACTTTTGAAGATTTTGTGTTGTTGAAGGACTGAGTGCCGACACCCTGCAGAATCTGCTGGCTTCATCGACGACCCAGAGGGGGGAGCAAGGAACTCACTTTCTTGTCAAGCGGAAAGAATTTACCCCTTATGTTTTGGCATTTTCGTGACACCAGGTTGGATGTACTCACGGTTCTCCACGTCCATCCGCTGCTGGTCGTCGTTCTCGTCGAAATTAGTGGACAGAACGTTGCACTCGTAGGTTGCGACGTCACAGGCGGAGACGTTGAATGTGAATCGTACGTGATCTGAGGTGTCTGAAAGTACAAGAACTGATGGTTGAAATAAACTGATTGAGAAATTCCAGGAAAAAATGTTCATATGGGCACGTTTTGTTGTTGCCAGGAAGGGACAACTTGATTCATTCAGTTTGAACTCGAAACCAACTGTGACGTCGCGGATTCCAGCCTGTGGTAACAATGACTGTGACCATATTCACCAAGGGACATCTTTTCGCCTCAACAACAGGCACCGAAACTGGCGGTGTGTCTGAGAGTGCAAAAATTCCGTTGCTTCATTGGGACCTTGCCACCAGAAATCAAGGTGAAAGTTGCATGGAGTGCGCTTGTACACCTGCAGCTGAATGAGGTGGTCTCAAAGTTTAGACTGTCAGTCCACTGACAAGATGAAATTGAGTTTGTACGCACCAACATCAATGGATGAATCCAATATCTTGCCCTCGTAGGCTGGGTCAATGCTGACCACTCCGTTGATCCACTGGAAGAACCTGAATCCTTCCACCTGCCAATACTGTGAGTACAAGGTGTCTCCCTGGGCTGGAAACAACGGAACGAAATGTGAATACAAAACAAGTGAATCTCTCTCTCTCTCTCTCTCTCTCTCTCTCTGTCTCTCTCTCTCTCACTCACACACTTGCAGCACAAGTTTTGAATCCACTCTGCACACAACTCAAACACGCGTGCATCTTGACTGAAATTTGGCCTGCACGTGAGAAGGCATACAGCCTCTTGGATACAACTGATCGGCGAAGTCAACGTACGCAGTGTGAAGCTGCAGTCGAACTCCACCATCTCGTACGGTTGGACGGGGCTCGGGGGGTTGAAACTCACGCCGACCGTCACTTTGGCGTCGACGTCCAAGAGAGCGCAGAGACCTGAAGCGAGGCAGTGTGTCCTGCGTTTGAACACAGACGGGTTCACTCCGATATAAAATGTTGGACATGTAAACAACAAGAACACGGAATAGATCAAGCCAAGTCAATCGCACACGGACGTCGGGTTTCTGACGACGACGATGACAACGAAAACGCACAACGCCCCGCAAAGTTTTCACAATAGGGTTTTGTCGGCACTCTTTTCTCTGAACGTTTCGAGAGAGGGAAGGAAGAGAAAGACTCACCAAGGAGCAAGAACAAGAGTTTTTCGCAGTGCGCCATCTTGACGACTTCTGTGTCAAGCGCGACTGGACCTTGGAAAGTGAACACATTTACCTTCCTCGTTGCAAGTGACAGTTATCTCAATTGTTCTTGAATCACAGTCAGATAAGACTGTTCTTGAATTTGTGACTTTTCAGTTCAATCTGTGTTCCTGAGAGGAAGCAGCACGTGCTGTGCTCATGAGCAACAATTCTCGTGTTCTTGCACCCCTGATAATGTTGGTCCAGATTTTAGTTTCCAAAGGATTCTGGGATTGTCTGTGCTTCAGACACTGTCCAGTGTGGTGTGTCTGTGCCTGGACTTGGTCCCCAGGCTTGCGCCCGGTTCAGGTTCTTTTCCTGGACAAAGTTTCTGCTCAGGTACAGTTGTGGTTCAGGCTCAGGTCCAAGTTTAGTACGGAGCAAGTCGCTGTTGGGATTTTGCCATGGACTCCAGGTTCAGGTCTAACATTTGCATGACTGTCCGCGCGTTCAGTTCTCCTTCTTTTTCGATTCGGACTGGTACCGTGTTCATCAATCTCTTGGGCTGCACCCACGGACAAGACACACTCCAACTTTCACCGCGATTTTCTGACACAAGGTGTCATGCCCGTGTGTCTGCCAGACTCACCCCATTCTTGGTGCTTTCTTCAGGACAAAAACGTGTGTCGTGTGCACGGGCGAATGTGGCACAACCCTATGTTTCAGATTGTGGGACCGGCAAGTTGTTCTGCAAGTAGCTGTTTGGAATCTTGTGCTGTTCTTTGCGTGTGTTGGATTGAGGTGTGTCCGTTTTGATGTTCAAAATCGCTCAGGCACGGCGTGGCGTTCGTGTTGTTTCACGGCACATCCACTGGAAGGTTTCTTGCGCTTGAATCGGAGAAACCAAACCCGTTCGTGTGTGTTTGGGTGAGTGAGTGTATGTGTGTGTATGTGTGTGTGTGTGTGTGTGTCGGTGCCTGTGCAAGTGCACCTTTGTGTGTCTGTGTGTGTGGTGCGTGTGTGGAGGTGTTCGTGTGTGCGTTTCCAAGTCTCTCATGTGGATGGGCATGGTCTCATCACATACTCAGCGTGTTGCCATCGATGAACTCTCTCAGATCCTTCACTGCCATCGTGCCGGCCGACGCCTGCTGACAACGACGCAGTCTCTGATAAGCTGATAACGTTTCCCATTACCTCACCGACGACTTCTTATCTCTGTTGTTAACTTTAACCTGGATACAAACATGCCTGCTATGGCAACATGATCAGATGCGTTGCTCTCTCTTGTTGGGCGTTGCCCACGGAAAAGTGACAGACGCTGGTTTGTGTGGTTGGCGGTTTGTTCCAGGATTTACTTGCTTCTCTTGCGGTGAAATTGAAACAGGTGTTTGTCTGTTCTCCCCGAACCTGCACGACCAAAACACCTACAGACGAAGTCTTACTCATGTCCACAGGGGCTTTCGTTTTCAAACACTTGCCGCGCAAAAGTTTGGTCACATCGTGAAACCCACGGACGGAATTTCACGACGGCAAAAGGGCTCTGATAAGAGAGAACTTTCTTTAATGTCCCTTGTTTCGCAAAGCTTGTTGTCCTGCACAAAGTTCTGCTGCCAGGGCATTTGGAGCAAAAACAATTTGGAGAATGGTTGCTCAGAAGGTTGTGTATGTGGTCTGCTAACATGCCATGCCCACATCTTATCATTGTCGTTGCTGCAAACAAACGTCTGTCACCAATTTGTTTTCTGATAAGGGCTGCACAGTGATTAAGGTGCCAATTGGGACGGCTTTTATTTTGCGAAAATTGATGGGTTGCGGACAGAGAAAGGAAGCTGGAGGGCGGAGGCGGGGTCTGTGAACCCAGAACCTCAGCTCCACGACAGAGTCAAGAACACTGAAGTCTGTTGGAAACGCACCAAAACCTGCCTGGCACGAGCCATTGATTCGCTGTTCCCATGAAATTTCTCTTGCAGTTGAAAGAGGGTTTCTTCTCATGTTGCAGTTCCAAAGCCACAGACACGGACACAGACTCTGCAGACCACAAGATCAGAGGCAGAGCAGATCCATCCAGTCTCTGTCAACAAGCCGCAGTTGACCACATGCCAAAAGAACAGCCAATGAAGAACAACCAGTGAAGCCTGATCAATTTTCTGTTTGGTAGCACCAATCTGGAAACAGGGGCACTGAACGTGTGAAAATTTGGTCCGTTCTGAGCCTTCCCAGTGCCAACCTGCGCGCGGTACTACTTTAGATAAACGTGTGCATTCCAGTTTTGGCCTGTGGCAGTCTTCACAGCAACACACTGAACAAAATAGGTTAGTTTCGGAACACAATTTCGCACTTAGAGTCTGTTTAACTGCTTTATGTACTTCACTGGGAAGGGATTTGCCTTTGTCCATCGAGCTTGGTGTGACAACCTGCAGGTTCGAGGTCTGTGGTATGTGTTTTGGCACCGATTCCGTCCGCTGTGCTCGTTACATCGTCAGTTACATCGTCAGTGGCGCACAAGTCGAGGCGTGCAGCGTCGCATTTCTGTGTGTTGGCGGAGCAGGTCTTTGGCATCAGATGCGTGAATGAAGCTGCGCGACGTGGATGCATTTGCGACGACGTCATTTGATTTGTGCACGGACACATAGGTACACACACACACACACACATCGCACCAAAATGTTTGCCTCAATTGACTGTGACTGTTGTCGGTCTGGCTTTCGCGTTCACCAAACAGCTGTGGTTGAGAACAAGAAGAATGCTGTGCATTGAGCACAGGCGAGTCTCTGATGCGAGTACACCCTTTCTGGGAGGTCGGTTGTGGGGTTCGGGTCAGGATGTGCCTTTCTAAAGGGAAGGTATTTTTGAGGTTCAACCTACCTGCCCCAACAGACAGGCCCAGGGTACGGCCCACCTTCTCAGCAGGGTGGTTCAAAAGGGCAGGTCCTTTGGTGGGGTTGGAACAAAACCTACTTGATGCTCAGGCTGTGTGTGGTGAGACCTGCCTGTCCACTGGGTTTTAATGGTGGTACCCACCTGCCTGGCAGGTCGATCCGACGTGCCCAAATCAGGGCACATTGCCCCATATTTTCCAAAGCACAACACAGACTCGCCTATCTTTCGAAAGAGGGTGGAAGAAGGGAGTTGAAATTCACACCAAGAACCAGCATAAACCGTCTCGTTCAAAGTTCCTGTTGGAATAACAACTGAAACGAGGAAGCAAAAAAACATTCAAAATTGTCGACGTTACAAAATGTGATCAGTTGTACTTCAGTCATTTTTCAAACACTTTGTCACACTGATTCAGCCACAGCCAATTGTTGAGACACAGGCCTTTCACGCTACGTGCGTTTTGACACACGAGTGCGTGACGCACACAATTGATATGAACCAGGCCTGAAAGCCGCACTTTGCCCTTGATTTACAGCCGTGCATGAGAATTGGAGCATCTCTCGTCACATACCGTTCAAACGGCGGCTCTCGAATATGCGTGTACTTTTGTGGATCAAACGATTTTGACGAGAAATTACACCTGGAAAATTGACTTCTATCAAGCGCCATCGTTGTTGTGATTGAACAGAGGGCGTGACTGGCTCTGGACATTTTGAGGACAAAGTGCACGGAGACACAGAGACAATGGCGGGACACGGCCGGACACCTTGTGGACTATGCCTTTGGGCTGCGGTGCTGATTCTCGCAGGTCAGTGACACAGATTTTCCTGAAATGCCCCTTTTTGTGTTTACATCAAAGCCCCAGATGCAACGGTGTGGAGTGGCGATGCACAGTTTTGGAGTGAACAACTCACCTGTCCCCAAAACCAGCCACAAAAAATACAATCCTTTGAGTTTCCTGTGAGTGATGTTTCGTCAAAAAGACATACATTGGCAAAAGATGTCAGATGTCAGATGTCAGACTTGATCCAGTGTTTCGGGTATGTTTGACGACCGCAAAGTTTTGACGACGTCGTCAAAAGTACCCAAAATTGCCAACGATAGGGGCTGGTCAATTGGACCCAAACTGACATGAAAAAAGGAAATGTTTGTGCCTGTATGATCGCGCAAAAGAAATGAGTGTCTGTTTCGTGCATGGCGGAGAGGATTGGCAGGTGGGGGTGTAGAGTTTCCTTTCCCTGAATTCAGGTGAACATGGGGGATGCCACATGTGTGTCACAAATCAGCCATAGCGAGCGACCCCAAAAAGGTGTTTGTACGAGCAATTGATGCCTGCTGATTGGAAAGTTCAGCCACGTCCCATTTCTCACTGTTTGGGGTGAAGCCACATGAAACCACAAAGGCAATTTCGAAAACTCATCACAACGTGTTCGCTGTGTGGCGACTTTTTGCCACCAGACCTGACCCAATGGTTTCCCCGTCCTCGGGACATTTGCTGCAAAAGCTTCCTGGTTGTCAGGTTGTTGGGCAGATAAATTTGCCGTTTCCATGGATACGCAGGTGCAATCGTGAGAGGGTGCAATCGTGAGACGCAAAGGATTGATACCCAAACATAGATGTTGATCCGTATCAGAAGAAGCTCTTGCGGATCAAGGACTGAGGTCAAGGGGTGGGGTTCACTTGGAGTGGTCGTGGGGGGGGGGGCAAACTTCAACCTTGCAAAACTTACCACAGCAGGGGGTCATCAGACGAATTGTCAGCTGCAACACCTGGTTCTAAATTCTGCAACCCCAGGGCCCTCAGTCACGTATTCAAACGAGTCTCCGGGAATGAAAGTGGGTCGGGGTTGACAACCCCTTGATTGCGACCATTCCTGGTGTAAATCACGGGAACCCGATTCCCGAGGACAGGGTGAAGTGAATAAGGACCCTGGCACCAAAAGGCCTTCCGTGGGTCATCCCCTGTGCACCCGGTTTCAAACTGCATCCTGAACACACAGTGGGATGAGGCGCAAAGCTCATTGCTCAGCTCGAGAGGACATACCGGTAAGAAGTTCGGGTTCGAAGGATTCCCGAAGTTTGAATTTTTCCTGTACGCCGAATTTCTGGATCGGATGCACAAAAAGGGCCAAAAATGTAAGGAAGTTTTCCGTGTGAATGCACAGCCTGAAGTCTCGCATGAGATCTAATGTGTGAGGCCTGATTCACATCAGATCCGTGGTGCTCCGTTCGTACTGTCAATGGGGGCTGAAATCTGATTGGACACGTGAGTGTCCCACCACCGTTTTGTGGCCTGCTTCACACTGGACAAGCCGTTTGCTTTGTCCGTGTGTAAGAAGCAGGGAAACATCAGACCTTTCAAGCTGAAAAAAAAGCTCGTATATTTTTGGGGACACCTGTTTTGTTTCTCGAAATTACCAAGATAGCGCGCATCACTCTGTCGATGTGCACGCTGTCTCAACCGAAACACGTGTGTGATCCAACACTTTCTTGAGGTTTGAAAACGTGACAAGAAGATGAGTGGTTGTGTTTTACCAAATGTAATTTACGCTCTCCTTATCAGGCGAAAACTTATCTCGATCCGCAGGTGAACTTGAGATGTTTGCGCAACTGAATACCAGTCTCCCACAGACGCTTGTGATCCAGGCAAACTGAAGGCTCTGGCTGAAACAATGCCTGGATTGGAGCGCCCGACCCAGGTCCAGATGATCTCCAACCCTTGTGTGTGGGAAGGTTTTGGAGACAAGAACAACCAAATTCCAAGAGTTTCAAACAAACTTGTACCTGCGGAGCGAGGCTGTGTTGTGTCCTATCCGGTCAGACCCACCCATGGGGCGGAGGGGCAGGGCCTTCCTGAAAATGTTGGGGTTGTTCTGTCCCTACCACTCAGGTGAGTGGGTAGGTCCATCCTGGGGCAAGCCCTCAGAAGTGGGGCCTTTCCAACATTTGGGCAGGGTGTGTTCAAAGTTATGCTTTTCTTTTGCTGTGAAGGAAGAGGAGAGAGCCTCCTCGGTCTCTGGATTTGCAACAAGATTCGGAAAAGAACCAACACTCAGCCACAGAATGGTTCCAATGGCAAAATTTTGTGCTTCTGGCTCACACCTCCAGGGAACCTGGAGCTGGCCCAGTCGGTGGTTTCGGAGGGATGACTCAGAGTTGAAGGGTTATGACCTCAACTCCCAGCTACCAAAATTCAACTTTCATGGAAGAAGACATTGTTGTCTTTGTTGTCCTGATTTAGAGGACAAACGTGCAGCCGTGGTTCAGTCAGCGCCCACCCCTGGCATAATTTGAGAGACAATTTAAGCGCCTGAACACAACTCAAATTCAACAAGGTCCAATCCGGCTTTGTTTCTGTGAAATTTTCTGTTTCTGCTTTTGTCGAAAAGGTACTTCAGGCGTCGATCACGAAGTGGATGGCGGGAACCAAACACACGGGACCAAGCAAGAACTGGCAAACTAACTTTCGTTTTGCCTGGTCCAACCGTCATTTGCGATTACTGTACCATTGGGTGGAGCCAAATGGGTCGAGAGCTGATCGATAGAACGGGGGAGGGACAGGTATCGATGAAACGTAACAGTTGAGTCAACAACGGCAATTCCCAGTCCAACATACACAGCACTTCAATCGGAGGGGGATCCGGGACGGGATGGGGCTGGGATGCAAAATGTTGGAGGGAAAGAGACTGCGGGACAGCCAGGTGGAGAGAAAAAAAGAGATTACGAAGGAAAGAGTGTGGAAAGAAAGGAGAATGAGAGTGGGAGAGTTGTGAAGGAAAAAAGATTTTGACAGGGGGGAGGGTGACTGTTTCGGCCTATCTGACACGATCTGAAAGATTTGTTGGCGCTGGACTGAGCGTCGAGCGTCGCAGCGCGTCCAGGATCCGCGCAGATTCGATCAAATATTGACCCTCTCAATCACGTTGTCTGTCAACCAGGAAGGAAAACTTGCTGTTTGTCTTCTACTGTTGGATTCAAGGAAATTTTCAGACGTGATGATTTGATCATATCAGGCAATCAGTCTGAATTTTGGCTAAATGAGCTTCCTACCAAAAGCAAACCCAAAACACTTCATTCTGGAGGGTTTAACACTTCGGTGGACCGGTGATGAGTTTCCTGTCACCAAACTATATACCTGCAGTCGCGCAACATGAGAAACTTCCTCATGACTTATTCTATGGAACAAGTTGTTTTCATGGAGCGAAACAAACACCCATGATGTCCTCATTGAAAAATACCAGCCACGGCACGAACGTTCGTATGTCGCAGCGAGTGCGGTCTGACCCTAATGAGAGCATGAAGGGGCCGAAGACACCGTCATGAATGAACACACAGGAAAGAGGAAGGGCTCACCAGCGGAAACATGCAGAGTTCGGAATTTTTGAACAGGTATGGGGAGCCAGAGCCCACAGACCCTTGGATCTGGTGTTCATCGTGCAGGCACACTTGAACCCCCTGGCTGTGTACCTCTTTGTACACGGTTGTCACTCGCTCAGAACCCCACAACAAAGAACGTTTTGTTTTCCTGTCTTGTAGAGAAATGTCTGTCGGATATTTTGTCCCCCCGTGTCCTCATGGAATTTGGGGTTTCTGCTGGCCAGAGACATTCCACCAAAATACATCAAACGCGTTTTTTTTTGTTTTTTTTCAGTTTTACACTGCGACGCCCAGGTGACAGTCGGCGTGAGTTTCGACCCCCCAAGCCCCGTCCAACCGTACCAGATGGTGGAGTTCGACTGCAGCTTCACACTGCGTAAGGACCAGTCTTGCTTTTACTCAGCTCATGGATGAACTGTACACACTGTATGTTTATCCCTGAAGTATTCAGCAATCACCTGGCTCAGTCCAGTCACAATTGAAGGTTATCTGTATGCAGGGGGGAGGAGAAAAACAAACTTCAAGCCATGCCTCAGATTGGACATGGCCAAGCCCCACCTGGGGCATGGCCATGTCCTCCTGTTTGCGCAGGATGACAGCAAGCGTCAGGCCTTGTCCTATCGTGGTCATGACCTCACCCCCATGTCAAAAGTGTGACAGCTTCGAACACGGCAATATCCCACCGGGAACATGGCCATGCACCCCCCTGTTGGATGATAGCAGCCTACAGGTATCACTCACACAAAACCGCGGGCTTCTGACCTTCGCTTTCTTCTGAGGTCATGATTTTCACTCAAGGGCCTGTGAAAGATCAGTCCGGCCAAAGTCAAAATCCTGAAATGAGAACACAAGTTCAGATACAAAACAGAAGTATATGGCACAGATTTGTTGCACTGCACAACCGAAAAATAAGCAGTTCCTGCTTTCGGGAGGGGAAGGAGAAATCAAGTGACACAGTCTGAATCACCCACTGGCACAGTCTGAATTCATCCCAATATTTTGAAAGCAAGATGCTGAAGAGCACAACACCCATTTATTGCACTATTTTTATTTGTGGCAACATTTTCCCATTTCAGCCCAAGGAGACACCCTGTACTCGCAGTACTGGCAGGTGGTTCAAGGATCCAGGTTCTTCGAGTGGATCAACGGAGCAATCACCATTGACCCAGCCTATCAGGACAAGATACTGAATTCATCCATTGATGTTGGTGAGTGCTCACGAAACAATTGCAGATTTTGCTTTTGGTGAGATAGAAGACGCATGAAACTTTCATGTTTGTTTGTTCACACCTTTCTTTTTGACAGTCACTGAATCAATGTGAAAATGGTTTGACAGTCTTCTGGTGACTTGGGCGACAAATCAGTTCCCTCTTTCACAAAACTGGTTTGATAATTGTTTCAGACACATCAGATCACGTACGATTCAGATTCAACGTCTCCGCCTGTGACGTCGCAACCTATGAGTGCAACGTTCTGTCCCTTAATTTCGATGAGAACGACGACCAACAGCAGATGGACGTGGAGAACCGTAAGTTCGCCTCCGAACACATGTGGGGCAGATTGAGGGGAGCCATGGTTCTCCTGGAGTGGGAGAAAAACAGCCACTGCCGCCCTGTGGGCATTCTGAAGAGATGGAGGCCTTGTCTGCTTTTATCTCCTTTATCTCCTTTAAATTGTGTTTGGGGCCGGGAAACACGAAACCTGACCAAAAGATTCTTCTCCAATTCGTCTTTTCCTTGCCAAACTTGTTCGACCTTGATTGAAAAATTCCACCGGGAAACAACTCGTCATGAAACTACCCACGCCTCTTGGAATACTTGAACTTCTTGTTGAGCTAAACATCCCCTTTTGTTGCAGGAATAGCTCCACTCATCCTGCTAAACGGGCAGACAATTCCAGGAGACGACACTGATGAACCTTATGAAGTCCAAATCAAGGAGAATATCAATGAAATCCAGGATGTTGGTTGTACCTTAGTAAATGCTGGGCCTCCAGAACCCCTCACTTTGGTGATGTCCTCAAACTTCACAGTGACAGATAAGGAAGAAACAAACCCACCACGTGATCTTTCTACCTGCACCTGGAGCTTCCAAGGCTTTGAAGAGCCTGTGCTGTCAAATTTCACAGAAAAAGTGAGTTTTGCGGAAAACATGGCTCAAACAGGAAACCCAAGGGAACTCCAAATGAAAAAAAAACCCTGAGAAAAGAACACGTCTCATTTCAAGTGCGTGACCACTGGCGGCTGAGTACGTTTGATGTGGTGTTGTTCTGTGCAAGTGTGCAGACGTCTCAAAATATTGGGACCAGAGGTGGTCTGGTGCCAAATTTTGGAATCACGTGCAAACTGATCATTTTCGACTTGTCCCAAAATTTTACGACCAAACAAGCGCCCCGCGCTGGAAGTAGGGACCAGCTTTGGTTATCAAAAATTTTCGCAAACCTCTGATGTTCGTGAGCTCTGTGATCTTTTATATCTTGTTGAGAACTCAAATACGGGACGTACATCACAACTTTCCTTTTGGAATCAATTTGCAGTGGTACATTAGCAGCAAATGCAACGGAAATTCCAAAATCCAAGAACAACACAATTTTGACCCTTTGTTTTCATTTCTAGTACTTCTTCGAGTGTCAAGCCACCTACAGACTTTCCAACCCGACCTCATCCCGAAGAATCATCTTCAAACCAAGTAAGTTGTACAGACTTCCGCGGTGTTCTTCACTGCATGGCAGATGCGGATCCCAGGCCTCATCCAATCCACGGGCGAATCCAGAGAGAGACGTAGGCCTCTCCCGACCCTTGAGAGAAGCCCCCTCCCTCGGAATAAACGAGGACTGAGATCAACCGCCCCCAGCTCGAGGCACCTTTGCAACACCTCATGACGATTGACGATCATGGCGAGATTGAATAACTTCAGTCAGAATTCCTGTTTGTGTCTCAGCACAAGATGACCCGGACAGTGTGTGTTACGAGTACTTTGTGACGTTGCATTGATGTCGTTATATTTTGAATTTCAAAGCTGGGTGCCCGAACCGCTTGGACAGAGAACATAACAGCTTCAATCCTGCTCGCGTGTGTGTCTGTTGTTGAAAAAACCAAAGACAAAGCATGTTGAGCTGTTTTTGTCTTGTACATGGAAGAAATAGCTTTGATTTTGGGTGTCTTGGTGAACTTACAGGCAATAGTTTTGCTTGAAAAGCCCACTGGTCAAGAACAGTCATTGCACTGCGTGCTGCATAGATCTAAACTTCGAGGCCAAGTTTCAGAGGGCGTCGCGTTTTCGTTCAAACCCTTTGCGCATGGCGAACGAGTTTGGCAATGGACGTGTCAAGGGTCACTTCCCTGTGAACTGTAGATCTGCAAGTCAATGGACACTGCATCGGAATGGACGGGACAGGGGCGCATGAACCTGATCTTTGTCTGCAAAAAGTGTGGTTTCACATTCGATGAAAATGCTGACGTTTGGTTGCCTCTGGTGCGGTGCTCTAAGACGCTTCTTTCTGTCTGGTGTCTCCCTTGGCTGTCTCTCTCCCTCTGGTGTGTATTCTGCATTTTTGTGTTTAAGTGGTGTCAAACACTCTTCTTGCTGCACACTGTTGACCTGATGTTCTTTTCGACAGTGTTTATGTGCAGGGCTGTGACTGCTTTGAGTGGACATGATAGACACACTGCTGGGAAGTGTGTGTGCGTGAACACACACCAATCACGCACCCATGTCCTTCTCAAAATAAACAAATCTGCACCGGGAAACATGCTGAAAATCTTGTTTTGGGGTCGAAAATTGACTTCTTACAATTGGAGAAGGGCGGATCATCGCGTCTATTGCACCAATTGTCTTCGCACATCGTGCTGGCTTTCCACTGGAAAAAAAGAGTCTGTTTCTCATACTCAAGTCTCTATCGCTCTGTCTGTCTGTCCCTGTCTGTTTCTGTCTCTCTGTCTGTCCGTCACCCGTGGACCCGTGGGGGGTGACTGAGCCTTCTGGGTGAAAACCTTGAGAAGATCTATGACCTTCCGAAGTTCCCTGCATCTGTGGTGTGTCCGCAGTTGTTCCGTGACCAAAAGGCACACAGTCAGATTTGAAATGGCTTGGAGTGGGATTTGGAGAGCGAGTGAGACTCTCGAATGCATGACAATGTCATGGGACAGAAGGATGGACGAAGGAGCGTCTGTCAAAGAGAACCAATTTGAAGCACAAATTTGAAGCAAGATGAGCACAAAAAATTTGTGCCAAATGGGGGGAAAGGAAGAGGGGAGGGTCCGAGTTCAAAGGCCTCGGTGGGTGAGTTCTGATTCAACACGGATGTTTTCTGGCGCCGGAGGTCCCCATACCGGGGACTTTTCTCTGGTAAACAAACCCCAGAGCACAAACTTGTGGAGCTTACCGTCTTTTCTGCAGTTAGGAGCCGTACAAATTTGTCCGTCGTCTGACGCCTGGCATAATTTTCTGCTGATAAGAAGCAATCATTGGCCTGACACGACAAGGTACATGCTGTGTCAGTGTCAAGAGATGAACAGCATTCCTTCGCTTCTGTCGCGCACACATTTTGCAGATGAGAACTTCACTGACCTTCCTTTTGAGCTTCTGGGGCGAAAATGCCTGTGTGCCGAATCTGTGTCGTGCCTGTCATCTCAAAGTCGTTGGCGTACTAAATTGACCCTTCCACGCGACTCGTTCTGAAAGGCAGCCATGTAAGGCATGAACACCATGGTCAGAGTCCAAAAAAAGGACAGGAGATTGTGCCCCATCAGGAGAATCGTGCTGCAAACATCAAGGTTTGTTGACAGCCAAGGCTCATTGAGGACGGGTGCGAGTCGACGGGCGAGCCAGGGAATCCCTTAGGTGTCGGGCTTGGAGTCGAACCCCAGACAAAGCAAAGACGCCCTATGTCAATACGTGATGAAAAGGACTGTTTGTCGTACATTGCAGGTCCTTGCGTGGACGATCCCTGTGAAAATGGCGCCTGTGTATTTGACGACTCATTTGAGCAGCTCTACTGGTGCAACTGCTCCCAGGGCTACTGTGGAGACTTCTGTGAACAGACAGACTACCAATGTCTGTGTGGGTCACAGCCTTGCCTGAACAACGGCACGTGCTATGTGGAGAATGGCAATTATGCCTGTGAATGTCCAACAAATGTTACAGGCAAAAACTGCTCTAACAGTAAGTCACCAAAAAGTCAGTGTTTGTTTGTGTGCTGGGCTTTTCACAAGAGTACCTCTGTGGGCTTGTTCTTCTTCAAAGTGCTGAGTTGTGCTTGGTTCTTTCGTCTTGAAAAAATTGCTCGTGCACTTACCGCTTGTCCTGTTCTGTGTCCTTGTCATCTTTCGCTTTCTCCCAAGATAAGATTGTACTGTTCAGAGAAAACGTGAGAGATTTGTCTCTATTTTGCATGTGTGCTCAGCGTGCTGTGTGGACAACGGGTGCGACAGAAATTCCACATGCTCCTCCTTGAATGGAAGTGAGGACTATCGTAACCTGCTTCTTCAAAGGAGTGGACTCTGTTACAAATGTATTTGCGCGGGGACTAACAGCTTTGGGGTTCTCTGCAACACGAGTAAGTTGTCCGTCTGATGAGAGGAACACACCTGAATTTTCTTGTCTTTTATCACTTGCTTTGCAAATTCCTTGGAAGATTTCTGAGTGGAGAGAACAAGACCAAGATTCAAAATCTGGATCTGTTATGTTGTCAACGTTTGCCATAAAATTGATCTGTGCAGTTGAATGTGAACACATGTATTGTTTTGAGATGAGACCTTCAGAGCTGCTGTTTCTCTTGCCAGCTGGTTGTGACTTGGGTGAATCCGATGGTGGTTGTTGGTGTGTGAACAACAGAACCTGTGTGGATACTGTTGACGAGTGTTTCTGTGACTGTGGACCCTACTGCACTGGAGACCATTGTGAAGTCCTCCGTAAGTGCAGAGTTGCTGTGGCCTCCAGTATCATTTTTGATTATTTTTGAAAAGCTCTTTGCACATTCTGAGCAGTCATCTGTGGAAAGTCTTTGTGAAATCTTGAATTATTTCACCTGGTTCAGTCAATTGATAGATTCTATTTGTTGCTCCCACTGGATATTTCATTCATTATTTCCATATGCAGAATTGACACAACTTCCTTCCATTGATGTGTGCCAAAAACAAAACACACATTGGACCGAGCCTTTTTGGTTCTTTCTTGGATATTCCCTTCTGTTCAACCCTTTGCAAACTCCAACAGATCTCACATGCCGAAATTTGGTGAAGACTATTCAGAAACAGAATACTTGTGTTTGACTGATTTGTATTGTAGTGAACCAATGTGACCTGTGTAATGATGCCAATACTGACACCTGTGATCAGACATGTGAGAGTTTCAGCTGTAACTGCAAGGTGAATTTCAATGGGACCTTCTGTAATGACAGTACGTATGCTTTTGATTGGGTAGGCTCCAAAGGGAGACGATCCCATCTTTACTGGGCGTTTCAGCTGTGATGCATATTGCCCCGTGCTCCCTGTCAGTCTCACATTCAGCGATGTTTCCATTTGAGGCTGGACTACATACCTCACAGAAAATAATTCACTGCAGCTTTTCGTCTTTGTTGTGTTTCAAAAAGAAGCCAGGGTTTCATGTTCTTTCTTGGGTTGTGTTCTTGAGGAAAAGTTCTGAAGCATTTCCTTTTGGTCCTTTGTGAAGTCTCTTGTTTGGGGAGCACAATGCAACAGACACACACGCGCTGCAGTTTGAACTTGGTTTCAAACTCAGAGTATCAACAAGAATATGACTTTTCTTTCTCATTGTACTTTGTGATCCAATGCCTTCACCAGATCCACTCATCTTTGGTAGAGATTGAATGATGAAGCCTGTCGCAAAACGGGAAATTTGGATTTGTTTCTTTTCCTTCAGATTGCTGGCTGGCGGACTTAGATTCCTCTTCATCACCTCAGAGTTGTGTTGTGATTGGCGAGCCTCTTCATCTGGTCTGTGTGTCAAACCGAATGGACACAGTAACCACTTGGTTAAATGACAACAGGGAGGCAGTTGGAACTGGTGACACATACACAATCAATCAGACCAGAGTCAAAGATGATGGAAGTTGTTATATTTGTCAACAATCGAACGGAGAGTGTTTTCAGGAAGTGCTCTTCTGTGTGAATGTGACTGTACCTGATTTGGGTGAGACTTTTCTTTTTTTGTTGAGTTGTTTGGCTTTTCTTGCCTTTCTGTCAGATCTATGTTGCTTGTATGTATGTTCTGAGATATGTTTGAGCTCACTCTTATCTCTTTGTTGATCTGCAGTTGAAAGGAAATGCAGTGAGGAGAATGAGACACAAAGCTTTGACATCACTAATGGTACCAGTATTGACATAACTACCAATTTGGTGAACATAACAAATTGTACTGATTATGTGGATTTCCTACAGCTGAGAAAAGCACCTCCAGAAAATGCAGGAATTGAAAAACTGGCAGTTCTTCAAAAGGAATGGAATAATGATGTTGTGATTTTGGTGAACAGCACTACTGGCAGTATTGTCTACAGAATAGAAAATGCCACCAAGGAAGATGCAGGGATCTACACTGTAGTTGCTATCTTTCTGGACTCGGAGCAGATTTTGACCACAACTCAGGTGATAGTTGACGGTGATACTGGAGGAGGTGAACCAACCGACCCACCACCAACCACAACTACTGGCCCAGGGGACGGTAAGCACGTGTACAGGTGCACCTCAGCCGGATATCCCAGCCTTGTCGGATTTAAGGAAAGAGTTTCCAGACTTGGCGCCTTCATCCGCGTGACTTGGACACAAGAGGAAAACTCAAAAGTTTCCTGTTCGGACACCGTGAATCAGTGAAGAACGAGAACACATGTGTGTTGGGGTCGCCGAGTCTGAGAAACATCGATGGTCTTGTGTTGTGTTCGAGTCGTACATACAAGGCAGGATCCTCCCGCACCAGGCACCGACCTGCAGACGTCAAGATGCCTTCCTCTGTGACCAGAACCTTAGATCTAAGCGCGCGCTTCCGCTTCTTGCTCAACGTCATCACCAAGTGTCATCTCGCCTGCCAACTGCGTCAGGTACCAAGGTTTTGACGTTGAACTTTTCTGATTCCGATTTTTCTCTGTTCCTGTGCTTTCGTCATGATTCTCTTCAACAACAAGAAGTGCTTGGCAAATTTGAGATTCTTTTCTGTCGCACTGATGCGAGTCAAACCACTCCGGCGACACCCCTGTGCGGCCTCAACTAGCAAGTGAAGCCTCAAGATTTTCTTTCTGTCTTGAGGTTTCCAACAGTGTAAACCATGAGATTGTGGTCGATGTGCCTTTGTGATATTTGATTTCCGTGTCATCAATTCATTTCCAAGCATTGTTCTTATTGCACAATTTTTTTGCGGTGTTTGGCCCGGTTTGGTGCACGCGTTCTGTTTGTGTCTCAAGCGGGTGACGGTGAGCCCTTCCGACACAAACACCCGCCGCACCGCGTGCAGTTCCCTGAAATGTGTTGCAGAAAAGTTAAGTTTGGGATGTCAGCCACAATTGTGATTCCTTACTTTGAACCCGTGCTCGAAAAGTGAGACAGGGCAAGTGCTTTTGATGGTTCTGTTCAGGAATAAACTACAGCTGTTGCCAGTTTGAGGTTGTTTGAAGTGGGTATGGACGGCCAGTTGGGGTGGCACAGTAACTTCCATTGCTTGACTTGACGTCTCCTGTATTTTCAGGCGGAGACGGAGGTGGCGGTTTGTCGGGTGGAGCGATCGCGGGCATCGTCATTGGCGTCATCGTTCTCTTGGTGATCATCGCCGCCGTGGCCTACTTCATGGTCAACAACCAGAAAAAAGGTGCACTTTAGGAATACGCACGAGAAAAAAAGGTAGCTTTGACAGTCTTGTGTCCGTGGTAGATTTGCGCGTGGCAGGATATACGTCACTACAAGTGTTGAAGGTGAGGTTCATACTGGACGCACCACGCAGCGCGTCCTGTTCCCACCCAATCTGAGCAACGTGGACTGTGGGAGGACGCAGCGCGAATGGTTTTGTACGCAGACAAAGCGCGTGGTGCATCTATTGTGAGCACGCCTTTGTCACAGGATGCGACTCACACTGTTTGGCTCTTCCAGGTGCAACTGTGGTGAGAAAAACAGATTTTTTTTAGAAAGAATACAAACACTTTGATTGGCATTGACTCTGAATGCAGAGGACAAAGAGAGCAAAGATGGCGCGAAAAGTGGGGGCGGCGGAAGTGGTGTCGACAACGAGGCTTGCGACCCGTCCGAACCGGAAGTGAAAAGCGCGACCCGCGCGAGACACGAGAACCACCATGAAAGGTCTATGAAATTCAAAATCGTAATTCAGAATCGTCAGATAATCAAAGAATATAATCCCCAATTGCGTAGGATGACGAAAATTATGGTCACAATTTCTCGTACATGGCTCGTGTTTCGACATGAACCAAATGAAGTTTTCCTTCCTTTCCCAGATCGCCCGAACGAACCCGTAGATATGAGGACGACTCTCAAGAAATGTACGTGCTCTGAATCTCAGCTTCGATGCTCAATCAAAAATTGCAACCAAAATTCCACGAAATTGCAACTCAAAGAATGGCACTCAAAAGCACATTCAGAAGTCTCTTGTGGTAGATCTCTTCTGTGATACTGGACACTTTTTGATTGAGTTAAGAATGTGTGACTCCAAGTGTGGATCCAAAGTTTTTGCAGTGTACGAGGCCCGTCAATTATGAAACCGTTTTTCATCCGATAGGACCCCAGAACCTTCATGGATTGCCCTGAAAAGTTTTGTGTACAATCTTGACTTGCATAACTTCATTTTAGAACAGCTTTCAGTCAAATTTAGTTTTCCCTGTAGACTCAATAATTTAGGAAAAACAGTATTATTTTGCTTGTGACTATTGATTGTGCACTGAGTTGCACTGAATTTAGCCTGTTGACTATCAATAGTTAACAGCCATATAAGGAAAACCAGTCAATTTTGGACTAAAAATGAACTATAAAAGCAAATTCTACAATATTTGACAATTTGCTTGTAAGCTGATGGGTGATTGGTCTTGTGCCTGTGCAGTTTTGGTGATTATGTGAGCAATCCTGTTGTCATACCGGATGAAAAATGGTTTCTTAATTGACGGGCCTCGTAGACCTGACCTCCAAGAGGGAGTCCCAAACAAGGAAAAACCTGAAAAGGGAAAACAAAAGGCAATAAAGGAGTCTCGGGACCAGGTCTCCCTGGATCGGATCCATCCTTGTGGTCTTGGAGCTGTGGGAAGGGACGCACATCTGTCTGACCCAAACCCCACGAATCATATCACGTGTTGCAGGGCCAGGTTCTAACCGTGGACGTTGCGTTGAAAAAAGAAAGGTCAGCTGCCTCTCAGGTGCTTCCGTAAGACATACCAAGACAGAGCAGAAGGCCGTCAGGAAAAACAGCTTGCTTTGTGCTTTGATCTCAGCACATTTTTGTGTAGTTGACTCAAAGAGGCTGGTCCCGGGAGACCTGACTCCAAGATAGACAATTGATAACGACTGAAAGGCAAGGGTGCGGACACACTGACGGGGGATGGGGCGGCCCGTGCTGTCCAGTGAGGCACGGTGCAGCCCGTACAAGCTGTTGCATCGCGTGAGGTGTGTCTGCGTGCATTGAAAATACACTGGAACAGTTTACTGGACGGGACAGTCGCGGCACGGGGCGCCCCGTACACCTGCCCCGCCGGTGGTGGTGTGTCTGCACAATTGGGTAGGATGTAAGGTAGGAACTGGGGGTGTCCCTTGAGTTCAATGAGATTTGTCATTGTTCCTGAGTCTGGCAGCACGCAAAAAAGTGTAGATGCACAAGCTTGTAAAATCAACGCACGCTTCATCCACGGTTTGGACTGGAACCAGATTATTTCTGCAACCCTCCAAATTGCTCAAGTGTTGAATCACGTCTTTGTGGTGGCTTTGAGGACCAAGCCATTCCGACCCAACAAAAATCCCTTAAGACAGCTCAGCACAACCACATTGTCGACCTGCCGGCCAAAATCACTGCCGAGTGAGTTTGTGCCTCTCCGTTTTGATATCCACGTCGTTTTTCAGTTTCTGACTTGATGACTCTTTCACTGTGGTTCTCGTGTGTTTTTATCATGTTTTAACCTTCTGAAACACTCGTTTTATTCTTTCGCGTAAAGGGAAATGTTTGCAGAATGATTTGCTTTGAAATGGCTTTGTGGTTCGTCAAGTCTTTCAACTCTCAAACGTCGGCAGAGACTCAAACACCACTCGATCTGTTTCAGCCTGGAAGGAGATGTGACAACTATTTTTGAGAGTCAGTGCTGACAAATTGCACAGTCGATGCTTTTTCCAATTGATGTGTTTTCGTTTGTCGGCAACACACTGACTCTTTGTCATCGTGAGAGAAACGTTGAAAAAGTTGGTCAGAAGTTTCACCAGCTGAAACAATTTGTTCTGAACTCAGAAACAAACTTCCAACCAACCAAGCAATCAAGTCGTGTTTTTGTACCTTTCCAGACCGGAAGGTGTGAGGGTGGTTGAGCCGGGCCTCGAGCCGCGTCCCCTCCCCACCCCGCGGGGGCGCGCGCTTCCGCCCCTCACCTCCACCCACCACTTCTACGCCCCGCCCGGCGCCCGCTCACCGCCCAGCCCCTCCGCCCAACTTCCACCCAGAAGACTTACTCCGATCGAGATCGACGATGACGTCAGAGGCTCCGGGCGGAAACGGAAGCGACGTTCACGTCGAAATCGACGTGACGCACGTGATCGTGAGGAGAACGGGAACCGTATCGACGGCGACGAAGTGGCGCATTTCTGAAGAAGATACAACTCGAGATTGTCCGCTCAGTGAATGTTTGTTCTGGTCATTTGCCCTAAAGTTTATGAGAACACATATTTACATCTGCTTGGATTTTGGAAGATCAGGTAAATTTTGGTCCATGAACATTCAGTGTGTATGGAAGCGCGTTTGCGATAGAAAGATGCGTGGCTTGATCTTGCTGCGGAAAGTGTACTGCGTCCGCGCTCACGCACGCGCACATCTCACACACACAAAACTGAACTCGCGAAATTGAACAAGAAAAACGTTTCAGGATTTGAGAGAAAGACGGGATGGGAAGAGGCTCAACGTTTGTCTGGTACGTGTTTGTTGTGCTGCGCCCCTTGGAGCAGTTAAAGTTCAAGAGTAAATGTTACCCTGTATATACTTCGGTGCGTTTCTCTGCACAGAATAATGGTGAAGACGCATTTTTTCCGAGAGTATGTTTGTGCCTGTGGGAGGAAAATGAAGGGAAGAAGTCATTGTAATATTTTTAGTCGCGGAAACGTGACTTTATTGTGAGAAGTGAAGGGAATCACCATAATCCAGTGAGTCCCACTGTTCAGTTGGTCCCTCGCATAGCTTCTGGAGCCATTGGAGGGACAAAGTGAAAAAGTCCCCCCTACTTTTTGTTTTGGACCTGCAAACGTCAGCCCGATTGTTTTTTTAGAGCTGTGGTGCTACAATGCAACTGAAGGGAGTGTGTTTGTGATCCTCAGTGGTACTCACAGCAGAGAGACTGGGACTCAAAGTTGCGGGGCTGTAACTCAGAAACAGTAGGACGAAGGGCGTTGGACTCGCGCTTTGTGTCCATCGCCAAAAGCGATGGTCTGACAGCCGTGGCCTGTTTCAGGAACAATGCTTGCTGTGAGCACAATGGCTGGTGTACAGTTTCGCAGGCTTGTTTTTTGATCTCTTGTTTCTTGGGGAAGGGGGACCTTAGCCATTCTATTTTCTCCTGGATCTGCCCCTACTATTGCACTTGTAAATATATCGACATGACCGTCCAGACGTCGGAGGCCTAAAGAGCAACCACTGTGATATCCGTGAAAAGTTTCACGCTCTACTTCAAACTGTATCTCCCTGCTCAGGGACCGATTCACAATGTTGCTGACTTCATATGTGCAGTGATTGTGTTTTGTAAAGACAAGTGTACAAATGTAAAAAGCACATTGCAAGACTTCTGAAAATACAATGTAAATGTTCTTTCATGTCTCACAAGGTGATTCTGCATCGCAAACTGGAATGAAGTGAACTGACGCTTCATGACACATGGACTCACGTGCGAAACATACAGGAATACAAAATCACTCTGAAATGTCCAGTACTTGTTTTTTTACTCAAGTTTCTTTTCACAATCCCACATTCCCGTGTGCGTCACATCCACAGCGTGTGGACATTCCGTGGCGTGGTTCAGCGTCGTATGTTGTTCTTTCCTACGCAAGAAGCGTCAAGCATTGAGTCCCTGCCCAAGTCAACATGAAAATTGAGGTTCAGAGTCGCCGTGAAGTTATCTGCCCTCAGAAACAAAAACGCAATCCTGACCCATTCAGCGTGAGACCACTACAAAGCGTTCGTTGGGCAGAACCTGTGTGAACTGAGCTTCAATTGGATTTCCGCAGTCCATCGTTGTCAATCCTTGTCTCTGCTTGCTTGCGGGCCAACCTGTTTTGATTTTGTTATTCCTTCTTGATCAGTGGCACATCCAGAGGGTTTTCATGGTCTGTCCTTGAAGTTTGGCTCAATTTCGTGCCTTCTTCAATGAAAACGCCACAAGTCATACTGAGGGTCGGGCTGTCGACCAAACCGTGGATCAGCCCCTCGGTGCATGAATGTTCGCAAAGTTGAAGCTCCTCTGATATGAAATCTCTGAAATGAAATTCTGGGGTCAGATTCCTGACAACAAATTGAGAAAGTATCCACGAAGCACTTCTATCCAGGAAATAGCTTTTTTCTAATTGCTTGTCGAAAGAACACAAAAAAGTGATATTTACCAAAGGATCACTGACAGTGATGCACTGATGAAATCAGGGTCAGAACATTCAGGCGATCAACTTCAGCACTGCAGAATGGAAAACGAAATGAATTCAAAGGGTACCAGCTTGAATGTAAATGGAAAGGTGACGCCCCTTCCTGATGGGAATGTGACCTTGAACGGGACCCTGACCTCTGAGGACGCAAGGTTTGATCGCAAGACGGGCAGATCAGGATTGGATGTGGAGCAGATACTCGAGGAAATGGGAGGTGAGTTGGGAGAAAATTGTTCCAAATCGGCAAGGCAGACTTCCATGCAGGAATTCGGCCAAGCAGTCAGGCACCCCGACCTGAACTCAGTGAAAAAAGCTCGAAATTATGGGCGAGGAGAGAAACGAGGGAACCAGAGCACGTGGACCTGCCCTTCTGCTCCACACACGACACGTGACCAGATGCCACGTCTCGCATCACGCTCTGCTTGACGTCTTCAGGGCGGTGGGGCGGCTGGACGCGCTGGCACGTCATCATGTTCAACGTGCTCTGTGTGCTCGGCGTGACGTTCATTGGCATCTTGGAGCCGTCCATCGTCTTTCTGGGTGAGTGAGAGAGCCTGCTCCAGCGCCCATGTATCAGGCAAGAAAGACTCCATCCTGAAAGGGTCTCGGTCTGGAGAGACACGTTCCACTGGGGGCCACCACAGAAAGGGAACATCCACCACATCCACCTGTCGCAATGGCAGCTTGGTGGAACTTCGAGTAATTTGGTTGAACAAAATAGCAACGATCCTTCACCAATCGGCAAAAAAGAATCGCGTTTGCATCTTTGACGTACAATTGTAATTGCATTGTCCAGCCGGCTGCATTGCTGCTCACCACAGGGTTGGAGCCCAAGGAGATGCGTTGCGCCCTGCCCCCTGGTGTCTCGCCCAACTCCAGCGCCCCCTGTGAGGAGGGCGGGGTGGTGGGTGACGCAGTCTGCGAGGTCAGTCGCTGCGAGGTCTACACCAACTACACATCGGACAGCAACACCACGGAGGAGTGTCCCGACGGTTGGGTCTACTCAGGGGAAATCAACTCCATCGCCACCGAGGTGCGTCTTTGACCACGTTGTCTGGTTGCTGGGTGGGCCACTCTATGACGACAATGGTGTGTGCGTGAGGAATTGTGTGTTTTTTCTGCATCTCCGGTCTACTGCCGATATCTGTGTCTGTTGCAGAGGGACCTTCAGGGGTCAAGCAAGTCTGCTGTCTCCATTTCAGTGGGACCTGGTCTGCTCGCGTTCCTCCATGATCGAAACCATCAACTTCCTGAGTATCTTTGGCATGCTGCTGCTGGCAACACCCGCCACTATGTCGGCAGACTACTTTGGCAGGAAGAAGGTACCACATCAGTGTGTGTGTGTGTGTGTGTGTGTGTGTGTGTGTGTCTGTGTGTCTGTGTGTGTCTGTGTGTCTGTGTGCACGAAAGTGTGTTTTTACGAACGTGTCTACGCCACGTCAACGTGTGTGTTGTGTGTCTGTATCCGTTTTGCATTGCAACGCCAGTTGCGTTCTTTGTTGTACCGTTCAACTTGACCCACATCAAGCGTGACCGGAACTCCTGACATTGTTGTTGTGTTTCCTTTGCGCAGGTGTTTCTGGTGACGTTGGTGGGTAGTGTGGCGCTTGGGGTCCTCAACGGAGTCACTCGCAACCTGGCGGTCTACATCCTGACGCGCGTTCTGCTCGCGTCCTCACTCGGGGTCAGTTCCGGGAACTGCGGACAGCACTCCGCTTCATCACACACACACACACACCACACACACGCACACTGCACACACACACACACACACACACACACACACACACACACACACGGAGGTGCCACACGCAAGACTTGGTGCTCAAATGCGGAAATAGGCTCAATCCTACGTTTGAAAACGGGGCATGGGAAACGAACACAAACACACATTTTCCAAAACAGGCGTTTGACTTCTCAAGAGTTTTAGTGGCAACCATTCTGGCATAATATTCTCACAGGTTTGAACCGTTGACTGTTCATTTGCAATTGGGCTAGGCCGACTGTTTTGCTGTGGATACATGTTCACTGTGCCTGGTTGTTTGCAGGTGTCCATAAACTCCAGCTACGTGTTGATGTGCGAGTTGTTCGCACAGGCGTCGCGCCAAACCGCCGTCGTGGTGTCAGGTCAGAAAGACCGAGATTCACGCGTCCAACCCGCTTCTTTTTGGAGACCATGAAATCTGCAACTTTTACTTGACAACAACAGAAACAAATTTTGCTTTTATCCTTCATTTCCGAGACTATGATTTTCCTTCGAATTAGTCTGAGACTGGGATGAAATCCTCAGAAAAAGAATTAAGCTTGCACAATTGCGGAGCCCTCCAATGGTCTGTCGCATTGCAGAAGCGCACTTCGTGCTCGGGATGCTGCTGCTCTCCCTCTTGGCCTTCGCGCTCCCGAACTGGCGCCATCTCATGTTCGTGGCGTCACTTCCGTTTCTACTCGGCGTCTTGGCCTTCGGGTGAGCTTGAAGCTTTTTGTGATTGAAAAATTGAAAAACGTCAAAATGAAATAAACCTGTTGAAGTCCTGTCAACGCAGACCACATGCAGAACAGCAGGACAAACTGACTCTGAGGTTTCTGCTCCAATGTGTCAAGGGGCTATGACTTTCATTCCTTGTCTCTGTTCTCTGCACATGCCCCTTTGAAATGGAATGCCGTGGACCTGACATCCTGCACCGTCTTGGTGCCCACAGCACAGGTAGATTGTTCCCCCTGTCCTCAGATTTATCCCCGAATCTCCGTCGTGGCTGGTCTCCCGGGGTCGGGAGGAGGAGGCCCGGCGCGTCCTGCGCCGCATCGCGCGGTTCAACGGCGAGGAGCCGCCGGAGGCGCTGCAGGAAGACCAGGGGAAGGAGCCGCCGGACGCTCAGAGGCGAGACGGATCCAGCCAAGACCTGAAGGAGCTGCCCAGTGTGTGCGGTGAGAGTTGGAGCGAGGAGGCCCTGCTGAGTTTTCAATGTTCGAGAGCAGTGGGAAATCCGACGAAGTGAGGGTCAGGAAGAGAGGGAGGGAATGCGTGCGTCGTCCCATGCTTCTGCCGTGCGGAGCTATGAGTGCGCATACCAGGCGTGGAGGAACCGCCACCCTGAAATTGTTCTTTGCTTGATGCAACCAAGAAGCAAAAGTCACCACAGGTGGTCAACCAACCCCAGTTCGCTCACAGCAATCGGTAATTCCTGGCTCAATAAATGCCTCGACACTAACTGAGCTGGGGGCATTGGAGACCCGTGGAATGTCAGCCTCACCATCAGCTGAAATCTCATGTGTTCCAGGATCACTGGAAACTTCATCGAAGGGTCCAGGGAAGGAACTTTCGAGAGGAGATTCTGCGGAGCCAATCAAAGGCGCAGCCCGACGGACCGAGTCTCGCGAGAAGACGCAGGGTCTGCGAGATCTGTTTCGCTCCAGGAAGCTCTGTTTCTTCCTCTTCGTCACCGTCTACCTCAAGTTAGTACTGCCATGAGGATTCAGGTTACCTTGCTCCGTGGCCTCTTCCGTCGTGCCAACCCAGTTCTGGGAAACAAAAATCTTTTAGAAACCCTGGTTCTTTTGTGGTTCCCGGAGAGAAGATACGGGCCCAGCCGAACAGTTTTTTCAGCCGGTGGATCCACCAGCTCTTCCTGTATTTTGCAGCTTCACCCTGTTCCTCGTCTACTTCGGCCTCGTTTTCAACACGGCGTCCCTTCCGGGCGACGTCTACGTCAACTTTGCGCTCGGCGCTGCGGCGGAGCTGCCCTCCATCTTTGTCGGCGTCTACTCACTCAGACGGTGAGGAACACACTGACGAGCAGCTGAGTGTGGAGCCTGAGTCAGCAATTACCTCTAGAAAATTCAACTCAGGTTCATCTGGGCTCCGTCCGATCTCTCCGGCCACGTGTCTCTTCTCTCGCGCAGGTTTGGGCGCCGTTCGGTCGCCGCTGTTCACTTCCTCATCTCTGCCGTGGCGCTCTTCGCTCTTCTCGGCATCTCCCTCTCGGGTCAGGGAAGACGCAAGCTCCCGGTGGTGGGAAAATCATGGAAATCATGGGAAATCTTGATCCTGCTGAATGACGGGGACCATAACTGGCAAACTTGTGTCACAGTACCAGACCCAGAAGTTGGCACAGAAGGTTTCCCACTCCAGGAACGTGTGGCTTGCACCGAAACAAAACCGACGGAGAGAAACGCTTGCTTTGAAGGACCATGCCAAAATTCGCTGGACTCGCACGAAAAGTCTAGAAAAATGTCTTGCAACTGTTGATTCACACAATCACTGTCCAACAGCAGCACTGTTTTTCCATGCACTTACACAGTTCACAGGTGAAAATGTGCGCGCCCGCCCTCTTGATGCGTGGCGTATCGTCAACCTCAGAGTTGATGAAGAAACGTCCGCCCTCTAGGTCAGCGTCCCATTGACTGCACCTGTCTGCACCTGCATTTGAACCACTTCACTGCAGACGACGCTCCTGTGTTGTCGCTGAAGGGTCAGATTCGCTGGCTGCCTTGCTCAGTGAATCGGAGTTCTTGTCCAAATTCTTACTTCAAGAGCTTTGACTGAAAGAAAAGGAGGTGAACATTCTTTCTCCAAGGCTTGCGCCCTCTCATCATTGAAGGTTATCACTGCAGATCTGAAGACGGGTCGGGATGAGCTGGAGATCTTCTGCTTTCTCGTTGGGAAATACGGCAACGTCGTCGCCTTCATGGTCGTGATTCTCTACCTCACGGAGATCTTCCCCACCCCGATGAGGTGAGGCTGCTCTGACTGATCTATTTCCCAGCCCACCCATGAGATGAGGCTGCTCTTCCTCACTGAGCTGTTCATCATGCCCGTGAGGTGATGTCTCTTTGACCCTCTCGTTTGGTGTGTTTGTGTTGTGCCTGACCTCTGTGTGATTTCTTCAGATCGTCAGCGGTGACGGTGGCGATAACGGGAGGACGGATCGGAAAACTGTTGTCACCGTACACGAGCCTCGTGGTGAGGAGATGGGGGGAGGGGGACAGGGGTCAGGCGAATGAGAAAAACACAACGTGGTGTTGGGAGGTGTTGAGTGAAGAAGATGACGAGCCAGATTGGACAAGAAGAGGTGCAGCTTTTGAACGATCAGAAAAGGTGGTCGTGGAGTCGAGGGGAGGGGAGAGGCAAGGGAATAACAGAGGATGCTCTGGAAATCGTGGTGCATGAACAGCAGACAGAAACCATCCAGTGTGAAGCGAGCCTCAGCATCTGGTCCCTGTTGCAGGCGGACTTGGTGCCGTGGCTGCCGCAGACTCTGTTCGCTGCCATGTCGTTCGTCGCTGCCGGACTCATGTTCCTTCTGCCGGAGACAGGTGCGCGTCCATGGGTGTGTGAGAGAGAATGTGTGTGTGTGTGTGTGTGTGAGAGAGAGAGAGAGAGAGAGAGAGAGAGAGTGTGTGTGTGTGTGTGTGTGTGTGAATATGTGTGTGTGTGTTTGTGTGAATGTGGGTGGGCGATTCCGATTGATTTTGTTCGAACGTGTGAGTGAGTTTGTGCGTGTGTGTGTTTGTGTATGTGGGAGTGTGTGCGTGCGTGCGTGCGTTTGGTGGTGATGCTGACTTCTGTTTCAACGTCTTGATGATCAATATCTTGTTCTACGCTGTATTTCGTTCGTGGGAGAAACTTGGTGAGCATGCCTCCAAAGATAGAGACGAAAAAAACCCCACTCGCATAACGGACAGGCGCGACCCGCGGCCAATTGGATAGAGACTCCTTTCAAAAAAACTTTGGTTGTTTTCAGTCGGGAGGCCTCTCCCGCAGACAGTGGAGGACGTGGAGAGCTGGAGTCGGGAGCGGCGGGCGCAGGTGCGCGTCACGGCAGCACCGGAGATGAGGCCGGACCCGGGGACGAGTCACGAATAGCCGCAGGGACACAGTGCCGTGAAACCTGACAGGCGCGATATTTGGTGCGAGAAACCCGACACATGATACCAAGGGTTATGGATAATGCACAGAAAGCTCAACAAAATTGAAAACGTGTACTGGGACACTTTCTCTTGAGCTGGACTCAGGAGTGAGTCAGTCTGGCTGAGGCAGTCAGGACAGATCGAACATTTGTGTCACGGCACAATGCAAAATCGGGGCCGGGGTGGGTCATTCAGAGCCAAGAGTGATGAAGGTCTGGCTACCTTGGATCTGTCCCGGCTGTGTCTCAGGCAGAAAACTCGCAAGCGCTGTTCGTGTCTGGAACAAAAAATTCAAAAGCGTAAGACAAATTCACTGAAGTGATGTTCAGCTTTTCTTCAAATGGAGACTGGTGGAATCATTGGAATCAAATGGATGGTCCTTGAGCAAGGTCAGCGACGCTGATACGTTGAGCACCAGGCCTCAAACGGACAGCTCTCGTTTTGTCAGAGTGGGTTCACACGGGCCCACAATGGGCACTGAAAAAAAGTTGGAAGAAAGACCCCCAATTGCGCAGAAAAAAATTGAATTTTGATACATGTAACAATTCACAAATTCTGCAACACGCTGAGTTTGATCTGCAGGGCGCAGGGGGATTGCTTCAATGGGGACTTTATGCAACGACGTTTCACTGAACGCCGCGTCAACGCCAATGTTGAAAAGTGTTTCGTGATTGGCCAATGCCATGGAAACAGTGCCCTTTTCGATGTTGGCGTTGGCGCAACATGCGCCTCATACATCGTGCATAAAGTCCCTGATATAGAAAAGTTTGGGGCCCAGACACACTGCATCGTTCTGCGAAACGAATCGACGTCGTTCTTCAGACTGGTAGTCCTCTCCAGCGTGACGGTACATTGACAAAATGACGTGGAACACGCTGAAGTGTTCTCCAGAAAATGATTCAAATTGTGTGCAGTGCATCCATAAAGTTCTCCGGAGAACGTTGCGGTTCCACAGAGCGCAATTTCTCAGAGCCAAACGATTCGGTGTGCCGGGGCCCTTGGGGGCGACTTTGTTTCAGGTTTGAGGGACCAGGTACCGATGGTCTCTGGATCCGCTTTCGGATCTGAAAATGAACTGAAAGACCCCTGTGGTAAACACACATGTGTGTCGTCAATGGTGAACGTTTTCTGAATCAAGGCAGTGGTCTGTTCTGTCACTCAGTGCAAATTACTCCATGGAGATATGGAAATACAGCTTTCTGCCGACAAGTACATCTTCCTTTTGTTCTCCGCGTTCAATGTTGCAGAGATGGAAAATAGGAAATTCGGTCGAGATTTTGCCTTTTGCTTTGAACGAGTGCAGAGTTGCAGGAACATTGCGCGTCTGTCTGTCAGCCAGTCCGTCTGTTTTGTGGCTAGCTTGTTGTCTTGTTGTCTGTATGTCAAAAATATGCACTGTTTTTTCAGACTCTTTTCACCACAGACTCATTTGACAGATGAGAGACGCTGCTGTTTTTTCTTTCGTGCGGCATTTGAGAGCTGAATCTGAAGTCGATGGGAACAGCAGCACAACGAAGTCTAACACAACAGAAATTCAAAAAAAGTACGTGCTTGACTTACTTTTGTTCTGCACGTTCAACGCTTCTCGGATGGCAAATGCAAATTGACGCCACGTTTTGGCCTACTTGTCCAAGCAAGTGCAGAGGTGCAGGAGTATGGGAAGTTTGTTGTCTGGTTGTCTGATTGCTGGTTTTTTGGTTGATTTGAGGAGGTTGCGATGTTGAAGGTCGCAAAAAGTGATCGAAACGTGGTGACCTGTGGGCAATATCTACGCAAAGTACGTGTACAGCAGTTTCATGGTCAAGATAAATTTCAAATTTGGATATTTTGGGTCTTTTTGAATTTGTATGGGTCAAGGATAATACAAAGCAAGGAATTTGTCAACCTTGCTTTCTCAGGTTTTCAAGGGCAAAAATTTCTAATTTTTGGGGTCACTAAATTTAAGACTTCACTGCACAAAGTAGGCAATAACCTTTAAAGTATAAATAATTGATAAATGAAATATATTGATAAAATGTAGTACATTGATTCAGTATTGGACTAGTGTCATTGATGGTCGCATAGCCAGCCATCCAGGTGATGCTGTTGGCTTAACAACCCTTAGTATTCAAGTGTGCATCTGTCCACACTTTGGAATGTAACCTCCCCCTCCCCTCTAACCACCCCCTCTAATCACCCCCTCCCCCTCTAATCACCCCCTCCCCTCTAAC
>JAAUXT010006110.1_pt1 | contig 32802 bp, 39 predicted proteins | sample 7278171 | NCBI WGS metagenome assembly JAAUXT01 (sample SAMN14350112, study PRJNA611818) | marine sediment metagenome | isolation source: surface marine sediment (1.8m) | place: French Polynesia: Moorea | collected 2018-08
AATCTCAGTGTCGTGCACACCAAACACACCTGCCAGCGATTGACCTGTAGGTCTCTTCACATCTGTTCAACAGTGCTCGTTGGAAATGCCTTTCTTGATTGGCCGCGTGTGTTTGGCTTGAGGTCAAATTGTACCAACAGGTACAAAATGTGTGTGTGTGTGTGTGTGTCCCAATGGGTACCCACACAGTTCAGGTGAAGTCATGACATGTCAAACACACTGTCCCCGAACTGGGCCGGATCGGTGTCAGAGATGGTGTAGTTTGTATGCGTGACACTCCCCATCATCTGTGACGACTCGCGCCTCCACAGCCACCTTGATGCGTGCGTGCGAGCGACGCTTCTCTCAGAGCAACTTCGCTGCAGGTTGGCTGGATCACCAGGCACCTTCAAAGCGCTTTGTTTACCAGCTTCTGTGGCTTTATCTTGTGGCTTTGCGAGGCTGTTTGAACTCGTGCCTTCTTTCTCGAGCTGTTTCAAGTTTCCAAAGGGAAGTCGCCGTTTTTCACTCTCTGAAAGTAATGACATTTCCACCCACTGATAGGAGGGAATTGTGCGCAATTCTCCATCTGCAACACTTATACATGCACAGAAGCAAAGCCGAGTTTGTGCCTCTGGTGAACATTGCCACGGTTCCCTGAAGGAAGCTGCGCGGTGCGAGCGAAGCGGTTGCAGTTCGCAACAGACACGGCGCAGCTCCCACGGGAGAAGGCAGCACGAAGATGCGCGCCACGCAAAACGACGTTTACATGCAGCAGCTGCACAAGTCGTGAAATTCTCATGCAAAAGTTTTACATCAAGGATAACGAAGGAGACAAGGGTTTTCGTGCAAGCAGGACAGAGTGAAGAAGACGACTTTGGTGAAGGTGTAAGTGAAAGGTAAGCAGTTTTCAGATTTCTGCGCACCCCTCACTTACTCTTGATTTGGGATACGAGGATCTATCATTTAATTCTGAGACTGGTCATGATCGGAACCTTCTGCGATTATTGTGCAATGTGACCCAATTTGTACCCAAGCAGACTGTGAAACAGTAGAAACTGTGTCAAAGACCTTCAACATGTGCAAATGTTCCGATCATGACCAGTCTCAGAATTAAATGATAGATCCTCGTACAAACATGTGATGAGCACGCAAGGTGGACAGGGCATCACTCGCCTGCAGAACACCGTTGATGGCAAATGAGTTTACGTGCTTTGGTTGAATGGGTGCAGGGTGCCTACTTTCAAGGTTCATTGCAGTCGAGAACAGAACCAGTGTTCTGAAATCTGAAGCCGTTGACACTTCGTGTTCACCAAGTGACACCAGTCTTGACAACGCGTGAATTTTCCCAAGGTCTGAGTTTGAGGCCGTTGGTTTGCATCCCCAGCGTCAGTCCTGAATCCCCAGGAAAACCCATGTCATCGACTGTGCTCTGACTTGTCTTCAACGTGTACGCTCGTAGTTGGCGACGGACGTTTCCTGCAGCTAAGTGTGACATGGGGTGAGTGACATGCTCAGGAATGGTTCTGTCAATGTGCATCGATCGAGCGCTTCTCCGTTTGCACTTGAGCCTCGCACTCCCGAGCCACGAGTCGTACTGGGGGGACCTTGGCACCGGTGGGGTCTTGCTGTGGGTTGGAGGTGAGCGTACAAGGACACAGAGCTACATGTTCAGCAAGGATGGCGAAGTTGTAGGGAATGCACTCAAGTGGATCCAGGGTCTCGGGATGTCTGGGGTAGCCTCGGTCTCAGCTCGTAGCATGCCCGTGGAGGTTCCTAAATACGAGAAACTGGAGAAATTTTGCAGGGTTTCGGGTCACCGAGGGCCCAGTTTGGTCGAATTCAGACAACAGGCGTTCACAGTTTCCACTCCTTGCCCCAGACCCGTGGCACTGGGGTACTGCGTGTCAAAAGTCCTGTGCCGCACCACACGCTCGTACGTGGATGCGTGGGCTGTTCTCCAGCTGTGTGACACGTATGGCGGTGGTACCGCAAGGAACTCGAACAGGGAGGGATTGAAGTGCGTGGGTGTCCATATTCATTCTTGTTCGTTTGCGTGTGAGTGTGAGTGAGTGTGTGTGTGTGTGTGTGTGTGTGTGTGTGTGTGTGTGAAGCGATGGCTCACACCCCTCAAGAGTGAGTACATGCGGAAACCCTGACAGCAAAGGAACTCTGACATTGACGTTTTTCTTCCTTTCTTTGCTTGTGTTGTCGATTCGACGCGCGGCGTCTGAACAACAGAGACAACAACAATCGTCGTCAATGTTATTGCTTTGACAAAGGCAATGTTTAGCTTGACTGGAATAAATGATTGATCAATCTCCCGTTTGATCCATAAGTGATGCTGCTTCTCACAAACGCATTGGTGGGTGCTGCGCGCACTGCTCCAGCGGATGTAGGATTGAGGTCAGGGGGGAACAAAACAAACCTTTTGATGGAAGGGGGGGCAGACTCCAACCTTGACAAATTACTCACGTTAATCTTCAATCAATTCCACCTGCGGTGCAAAATTGGGGGATGAGCTTTTTTTGAGGGGTTGGTCAGGGGCCTGGCCCACGGTACCCTGGATCTGCTTGAGCACAGCTCCCTTTCTGAGCTGTATGGCCGACACAGCCACGGACGGCAGTATCTGACATGGGTCACATTCATAATTTATCGTGACGTTATTACGGTTTCTCACATTGATTCGACGGATTCGCTCCAAAGCAACAACGAAGCCTTCACAGATCATTGGATGCAGATTCTGTGCACCACAGAAACACCAAAGATATGTAGAATCTCAGTCTGAAAACCCAGTTGAAGGGATTAATTGATGGAAAATGAGATCACAACGTCCACACAGTTCCGTCTCGAAATGTGACCGGACCCGCATCACAGGATAAAGGTCCGCAAGACGAATCTTTCACTACTTCAAGCACACGGCATAGATCCTCTATAAATGTCCAAACACCACACGAACCACCACAAAAATCACACAGCTTGCCTCCTCACCACAGCTCTATGTACCTTTGCAAAAGGCAGGCGAGATATTGCTTGATAAGGCTTTATGAACAGCGCCTATGCATTGGAGTTGCTTATTGTATGGAGCCATTCACAGCGGGCTGCGTGACACGCCAGCGGTGTGTAATGTGCTGTGCGGAAAAAGCAGCTCCTCATGTATGAACAGAGAAGGATGAACAGGCGAGGAACACTTGATGTAGTTATGGAAATACAGGGCGCGCGGGGACGATGTGGCTGCGGTGGATCGGTTCGGTGAAGAGGCGAGGTCCGAGACGCCTCGTAAAGTCGTTTTTTCCACGCGATGCATTCCAATTCGGGTGGTTCCGGAACGCGTGTTGATTTGCGAGTTGGGAGATCGTAGAGCGCGCTCGAGACGCAGTCGACAGCGTGTTCTGTGCTGCCCCAGAGGAAATATTCGTGTGCTTCTTGCATACGCAGGTGGTCTGCACTTGTGTCACAAGCATTGCTGCATGGGAGCAGAACAATCGCTGACACAGTGGAGACCATCTGACCATCTGCCTGTGCGAGAATTGTTCTCACATTTTTCCTCGTATCTCTTCAACAGCAGCAGCCATGTAGGAAACACAGACGAGTCAACACGCCATGTGCGTGTGCAGTGCCTTGAAGTTTCCTTTTTTGAACTACTGCGCCGAAAATCAATACAACTCAATCTTGTGACTTGCAAAATGATCACAACTGAGCTGAAAACGGTTCCACGCAGCTGCGTGCGTCAGCTTTGACCTTTTGTTTACCGTATTCACCTTTGTGTCAATCGCATCTGTGGTCAGACGCACCACAGCAAAGATTCGCACTCTGGGAAAAGGGCCCACTGGTGAAGTCAAACACGTGTGAAAAGACCCATCCCTGCTGTGATACTCAATTGCAAGGCAGAAAAAATCGTCATTTACTCGGCTCCAGGGTGGAAGAACTTGCCATATTCATCTGCAGGAGTGGGAGGCTCCGTCTGCTCCATATTGCGGCATATTGCGCCCATTCTGCGTGCTCAGTGTCTCGTTAATAAGATGCGATTATCCAGCTCCACTCATCTTACGCAGAAATAATTACTCCCTGCGAGCCTTGTCAGAGTAGGACAGCTTCAGGATGTTACATGTGCAGTGTGCGCTGGCCTTGAGAGACGCTTACATTGTGTGTGTGTGTGTGTGTGTGTGTGTGTGTGCGTGTGTGCGCGCGTGTTTGCCCTCATTGCGAGACGCTCACGTATATTGTGTGTGTGTGTGTGTGTGTGTGTGTGTGTGTGTGTGCGTGTGTGCGTACACGTGTGCGTGTGTGCCGTCCTTGCGAGATGCTTTACATGTGCGTGTGCTGCCTTGTCTTTGTCACTGAGAAGACCAATATCGATGATGTGGAAGGTCATTGCAAGGACATGCACAAATTAGCCAATAATTTGCTACAGTTTCGTGCTTGTTCTTCCACCTTTGTTGCATTGCTGCTTTGCTCTTGTTCCTCACTCAAACGAAATCTCTTTTCTTGCAAAAATAGCGCCCTGTACTCGTACTTTGCTGATCAAATTGACCTCCAATGCCTGATCTGTCTTTTCTCTGTATTTTTAGAGAGGACGCTCTGGTGAAGACGGAAAACAGACTCCTGACCCCGGATCCCAGGGAGCAGCTGGGGAAGCAAAGGTTGATCGTGAAATCAATCTGTGACTGGAGCCTGCGCTGAAATATTGCTGACCATCACGCAGGACGATTCCATTTCTTCCCCAGCAGCGTCATCATCCACGGGCGGAACATTTATCTCCGAAACACAGACAATTGCTGGAAATGCATTGACATTATCAAAGTTGAAGCAGCAGAGAAAACGCCCCCTGCAGAATTTCCAGTCTTGATGCAGGAAGAGGTTTATCTGCGTTGTGCATGCGGCAGGAATCGCATCGTGATCACAGTCGCAAATAAGGCCCGGAATTCCAGCCATGTAACAGGAAGTTGTGTCTCCGCTGAATTGCTGGCAAAATGATGTACCTCGGGCTTCGCGGGGGCCTAGCCGCCGTGCCGCTGGTCTGGATGGTGATGTGCTGCGCTCCGGGCGGCTGGGGTTCCCCGGGGGACGGGGCGATGCCCCGCGGGGAGAGGCGCCTCAGGGACCCGGGGCTGTGGCCGGCGGGCTCGCGGCACCACCCTCCCCCCGTCGCGGCCAACCCGCCGCCAGACACCGCTCCTTCTTCACCTGACACGAGTGAGCGCGGTGCGCGGTCGAGTGAAAGATTGGATGGTGGAGCAGGGGGCAGCCGAACAGCGTCGTCCAGGGCACGAGCACCGGCAGGAGAATCCTCCGACCCTCAGCAGCCCCACACTGCTCAACCCTGCTTCAAAACGTGCTCCTGCACCATCCTAGAGACACAATCTGATCCAGTCCATGCCCGGCATCCTGATCACCCTCCTAGAGACTCGGGCAGCGCTGGGTCTGAAACGGATGCAGATTCGACTGGAGATAAGGACTCTCCGTCGGACCCTGGAAGCCCCGATCAGATCCGAGGCAATGAAGCCGATTCAGCCTTGGATAATGGACTTCACGTGGCTGATCAATGGAGAGACCTGACCTCTATTGACAGGCGGCAGAATCTGCACGAAGACACGGCGGGGCTGGGTGGGGAGGCGGACGAGGGAAGTGGTTTGAAATGGCAGAGCACAGAGGCATTGCATGTGGATTGCTACAACGTGGGTCACGCTAATGGCGCCCAGGCCCAGCAGGAGAATAGGGAACAGGTCAATGTGGACAACTGGTTCCAGGAAATGAGTGACAGATTGTACAACGTGAGTGAGGTGACGGTGTCGCGGGTCTCGGGGCTCGAGCTGCCCCAGGGCCTCTGCGAGCTCGAGTCCGAGGTCAGACGGTTAACCTGGAGCCATAGCTCCTTCAGACGCGTCCGCCACAGCGTCCACGCCATGAAATCCAACAACAAGGGCTCTTCCTCCTCCGCGAGCGGCGGCGGCGGCGGCGGCGGCGGCGTCAATCTCACCAGTTGCCTGCCGCAATTGATCTCGTTGAGAGTCTCGCACAATCAAGGCTTGGCTGTCTTGTCCAACTTGGCGCTGCTGGCTCAGCTCCCGCCTCATCTCGAGTCCCTGACCCTGAGCCACAACAACATCAGCGTGATTCCTCCAAACACCTTCGCCTCCTCGCCGCACGCCCCTTACGGCAACAGCCTATTCAAATTAGATTTATCACACAACAAGCTGCAAAGCCTGGATGTGCACAACTTGGCGAATTTGACAGCGCTGAAGCTGCTCAATCTCTCGTGGAATGAACTCAAATATTTGCACAGCTCGTCGGCTCTGGAACTCTTCTGGATGGAGATTGAATGGCTCGACCTCAGCCACAACGCTCTGGAAGATATTCCGTCTTTTCTGAAGATGAGTCCTCTGCACATGACGAGAAGAGAGAAGATCACGCCTCCCTGGAACCTGCTCCACCTGGACTTGTCCCACAATAAGATTGACCACATCAACCCCACCAACATGTTCGCTCCCCACGCTGTCAACCTCGAGTTCCTGGATCTCAGCTTCAACCAGCTCCACACCCTCCCATCTGGAATCTTCACTCAGACCTTGTCCAACCTGCTGTACCTGAGTCTCAGTCACAACCATCTAGTGCACCTGACCCCGCGGGCTCTGGAGGGCCTCACGAGTCTGCGCGTGCTGAACCTCTCCCACAACATCCTGCCCGGGCTCCAGGGGTCGGAGTTCACCGGTGGACTCACGCCCAACACACCCGACGCCGGGGGGAACGTCATCTTCAACTACACGTCGTCGTGGCTGGACTTCCACGTGCTCGATCTGTCTTACAACAACCTCTCCTACGTCTCCAGGGAGACCTTTCAGGTTGGTGTGCATGTTTATTTTGTGCTTTGGGGTCGTATGTGTCCACTGGTAACTGGCATGAATGGTCGACGTGTGCGACGTGCGTGACGTGCTGGCCTACGTGCTGCTGACGTGCTTGGTGTTTTAACGTGTGACGTGCCGTCCTTTGTGACTTGCCGACGTGCGTTCCTTTTGGTTGCACTAGAAAGGAGGGCATCTCCCAGAACAACATCTGAGATTTTCTGTTGGAATGTCTGAAAGGATCTCGTGTTACGGAACAAACATTGCGTTGAAAGACTCTTCTCGGTAGTTGTTTGCTGCAGTGTCTGGGACGTGATCATACTGCATTACAATCTTTGTTCAACGTGAGTTCATTTCACGAAGAGCTGGGACAAACAGTGAAATTGCTAACGTGTGATGGGGCTCCAGAGACATATCCAGGTCTGATTCAGTTGACTTGAACAACTTTCAATGCATCACGAAAAAGGAAAAGAAAACTTACTTGTCATATGGGTATGGAAAAAATTTCTGACGGTTAGGACTCCCTTGAACCCATCCCTTGACGGCTCTTGTGTTTGGCACCATCTTGACAAGCCATTTGGCGACCCTTCTCCTAGTCGTCTGCTGGAAGGAAGCCTGTCGTTGCCGCCGGTATGGATTTCAGCCTCGGTCCCCGCAGCCTCCACGGCGGCCTCGCCGGGCCGAGGAACACCGCCGGCTTTTTGTCGCTCCCCGAGGGGGAGGAAACTCAATCGGATTGATGCAAGTTTTATTACGTTTACACGGGCCACACACGCCGAGTGCTCCCGTCCGAGACGACAGGAAAGGGTCTGCAGAAAGAAGGCACTGTCTTTTATGAAGTGTCGCTGTCTTCTGATTCAGTGTTTGAAGTGCTGTCTGGTGTGTGCAGGGGGCCGTGGGTCCTGGGTCCCCCTTGATTCTTGGAAAATAATTGACTGCCTCATTGTGCGTCAAAGACACAAATTTGGTCACCTTTTCAAAGATGGGAAATGAGGTCCCTTGGAACCTCAAAATTTAGGTCCCACTGACCTCAATGCTGGATCCGCTGGGGAGTGACTTTTGCATCTACAAATTGTGAGTGTGTTTGAAGTGTCCTTTGCTCGCGCTGTTGTTCTGGGGGTCTTCATGACATCATCACGTGTAAGACGTTGGTTTCCAAGACGTCAAGCACTGGGTTGTTGGTTCCAAGGAGTCTGGTGGCATGTTGTGTGGTGGCCGTGTCTGAAGCGTGCAACACAAAGGGAGTGACCTTTTCTTTCTGGGTCAGGGTGAGTACTTCCCCTGAACCTACCGCTGATGTCTTCCACCGTCGCCAATTTCAGCGTCACTCAAAGCGCGTGTTTTGCTCGTGTGTTTCAGTCTGCCATCTCGTCGGTTCGGGTGCTGCTCCTCGGGCACAACCGGATCCACAACCTGCCGCGCTACGGCATCGAGATGCTGCCCAACGTCAGGGTCATCGACCTCCAGCACAACAACATCGGTGAGCACGCACACACACGAACACCCACGCACACAGAATCACTGACACAAACACACTTGAGCACACGCATGCACACTCACGTACACTCACGCACACGCCCGTGTACGAGATACATGCACGCACATGTACACACACACACACACACACACACACACGCACTCACATCAACACACAGACACGAATGCTCGCACATTCACATGCTCACACACGCACACATACTCCCACGCACACACACGCACGCAAAGAAAGCTGTGTGTTTCTGTGACAGCAGCACAACGCAGTGAAATGGGATTTTCTGCAGTGGACACAAAACACGATCACTTCTGGTCACGAACTGAGTCTCATCACAAGAAGGTCCAGCTTGAGCGAAAGTGACACGAATCTCTGAATGCGATGACTCCGTCTGTAGCTCCTGTCTGCGTGCACGGAAGCGAGAGATCGATTCCAATCACCAGATTGACGTGTGTCTCCTCAAACGTCAATACGGCTCGGCGCTGCCTGTGATGAACCCATTATGAACCGTGGGCCACGAGAACTCATCACTTTCCGTGGGGACGCTGGGAAACCATTACTCGCGATATGTTTGCGACAAAAACACGCAAGGGCTTTGGTTAGTCCTGACAGAAAAAATCCTGAAAGCTTTTGCTGCTTTGATATCCCCCGGTTCTTGTGCAGCCCGTCCTGAGTTGAGATTCTGTTGCAGGCAGAGACTCCTTGGCGATGGATTTTTCTCTGAACCACTTGTTCTGCTTCAGCCTTTGAAGGAAAAATGTTGCGTTTATCTCTCGCTACCTGTGTGTCCCTTTCCTTTCTCTTTTACCTTTCTGCGTTTGCTTCTCAAATTGCTGCTGCCAATTTGTGCATTTCTGTGTGGCTCTGTCTTTCTGTCACACATCGCTCTTGCCTCTCTCGATTTGTCTCTTTGTTTCTGTCTCAGTGTCTGCTCTCTCCGTCTCTATCCATCTCTCTCTCTCTCTTTGTCTCTGTCCTCATCTCTCCTCCCCTCTCTTTGTCTCTCACTACTCTCCCTCTCTCTCTCTCTCTCTCTCTCTGTCTCTCATTCCCGCTCTCTCTCCATCCATCTCTCCACCCCCTGTCTCTGTCTCTCCATCCCTCCTCTCTCTCATTCCTCTCTCTCTCTCTCTCTCTCTCTCTCTCTCTCTCTCTCTCTTTCTTTCTTTCCTCTCCATCCCTCTCTGCGCCCCTCTCTCCTCTCTCTGATCGTACAGCGCCTCTCAGCAGGAGGTGGAGGCACGAGGCATTAGTATTCAGGTTGAGTGCGCCGCCCCATTGATCTGTTTGTTTCCAGTCTGTTGAGGGGCCGGATACACTGGAAAGGAGGTCCTTGCACGCTGTTCTCTGAAATTTACAGACTTGTATGTGCAAATCTATGCGCAAAGTAACAGCAGAGCTCAGTTTTGGGATTACTGTTTTGCGACGCCCTTCAACCACTTGTTTTCTGTCTAGTCTGGGATTCCAAGCAACGTGCAGATGACATGTGGGTGTGAGTCAAGGTGTGCACTGACAGCAGCAACGTGAAATAAGACACCGCAGGACACAGCCGAAAGAACTGCAGATAGGGTTTCCGAAAGCAGTGGGGATATGTGAGCTGAATATGATCACGACGCGAGAGCACGATGGAACTGCGACACCCGATGAGCTTTCCGGTTGAACAATCCAGAAAACTGAGGCACGCAGGTGATCGGTGCCATTTTGAGGGTGTGAGTGGAAGAACCCACGAAGTCAGCCAATCCAGCTCAGTAGGTGCAGACCACTGAAGGTGAAGTCAGTATGGGGTTGTGGCGGCCCACAGTGCCGGCTGAAGTTAAGGGACTCTTGTTATTGAAACCGAACGCCTTGCGGAGGGGCCGGCGATGGATAGGGAGAATAGCTCTAATGGAGGCAGACACTGCACGAGGCGGGGGAATCGCCAAGCTGCCGCTGAAAGCTCGAGGAGCGTAATAGCGCTGCAGGGGGTGGGGGGCCGGGGAAGGAGCCAGAGTGGGGAACTGGGGATGTGTACACGTGGTGGGGAGTCGGGGAGGAGACAACGACAGGGGCGAATCCAAGATCGGCCAATCTCGGTCTCAGACGAAGTCCGTACATCCTGAGTGTCAGGGCGCCCTGTTGGGCCTCTGGTGTAGATCCAAATAGGGAGTCAAGGCCTCAGGCATCTCACCTTCCGGCCCCTGACCCACGGCCGCCCTAACCCCCAAGCTGCTCCCAGGCCCCATGGCCCCCTGGCTCCCGAGCTCCGTGGTTCCCTGGGCACCGTGGCCCATCACCCCTGGACGACCGTCCAGGCCCCGTGGATCCGCCCCAGAGAGCGGAGGGAGACGGCAAACCAAGCGGGAGGGAAACCCGAGGCTCGGGAGGCAGATCGGAAGGAAAGCAGACGCGACGCCGCTAATGAAGGGACGTCGCCTCCTCCGACAGAACCAGACAAAACTCGAGAAGAGGCACAAACCCGATCCGTCTGATCCAAAATGAAGCTCGAAGCGAATCAATGGCAAAGCGCTCGTGAGAGAGCATCGAGAACTGTGCAACTTTCCATCCACAAAAGCAAAAGGCTTCAGGTTTGCCGGAGCAACAACGTCACCGAAGTTCTCGTGTTCACCCGTGTTCTTGAGCACCTTTTAAAGGAAGAATTGGTTAGAAATAGATGCGCATAACTTGTTGTGTATGAAGCTTGCTGTGTTTTCAGTGGCACCTCGACACCAAGAATTTGGGGTGAATTGCGCGGTGTCAAATTCACATAGATGTGTTGCGCACGGGTGAATACGGTCTGTCGGAGCTTGACTCAGATTCGGACTCCTTGGGACGGCGCCTCCTCGACCTTCTTGACATCCTTCATTACTCCAGAAGCGGAATAAAATTTCGTCTCATCAGACGGTGACACAGTTGATCAAATGAGCGAGTGAACAGGCAGGCAAAACTTGAAAAGGTGGAGCTGCGAAAACAAGCTCCAGTTTGACATAATACGAGGACTGTCCCGCACACTTGTGATACGGCACACACACACACACACACCGGCACACACACACACACACACACACACACACACACACACAGAGATTTGATGTTCCTTTCCGGTGGTCATTTGGTGGTCTGCAGAACTGAAGTGCAGATTGACACAGCACTCCAGGAAGTCACCAGAGACCCACAGGAGGCGATCAGAGAGCGTCCCTGTGTCCGGATTCCTCGGAGTCGGGTCTCGTCAATTAGGGATGCGCTCCTCCCTCCTGAGGATCTAGGATTGAGGTCACGAAGGTCAAACTTTGGAGGGCGGAGACAGACTTGAAAACAAAACACCCTGGAGCCCCTGAATCGGCCAGAGTGAGAGACGGGCTGAGACTTCTTGTTTCACACGAGACAACGGAAGCACGTTTTTGCTTTTGGCAAGTCTTTGTCTCAGATGATCTGATTAAGGTTCTTGAAAGAGGCTCACAAGACACGCATGGCGCAGAGATCACAGGATTTTGTTCCTGCTCTATTCTGTGTTGCGCACTCACGTGTGGACATGCACACAACACACACGCATGCACAGACAGACAGACAGACAGACAGACAGACAGACAGAAGGACACAGACAAACACACACACACTCACACATACACACACACGATGACCTCCATGTGTTCCCGTAGACTGGCTGGACGTCGGCAGCTTCAAGAACGCGCGGCTCGAGAGGATCGACCTGTCACACAACCGGCTCGTCAAGCTCATCAGCATGGCGTTCCTCTTCCTGCCCGCCATCCGGCGCGTCGACCTCAGCTACAACAGGTGCGGCACCGGGGGGGGGGGCAGGGCAGGGCGGAGGCGGGGTGGGGCAGGGGGAGGTAAGGGCGAGGGTGGGGCAGGGGAATGCAGAGGCGGGGATGGGGAAGAGACGGGGAGGGGTCGGGGAGACGGGGTCATTACAGGGGAAAGGCACGGCAAGGGTTGGGGAGAGGGCGTGACTGAGGACGGGGGCTGGGAAGGGGTGGGTTCGTTGGCGAAGGTGGGTCGGGGCCTTCCTCTTGCCACCCGCTATCCGACCTGTCGACTTCAGCTACAGGGGTGACACCTCGTGAGGGGTGGGCCCTGGATCCCCTGCAGAACACTTGTCAATTCACTGCACACTGAGTCCGTGATCCTGTGTGCTTCAACAGAGGCTTTCACCACAACTGCATTCCTGAGCCTGTGTCTGAGTATTTGTTGACTGTTGTGGCTGCAGGCTGAACTACCTGTACAAGTTCCCGTTCTACAAGACATGTGAGCGCGACCAGTCGATCCGGATCGACCTGCGGGGAAACCAGCTCGACACGGACGCCATCTGGAAGATGCTCGGCACCTTCAGACACCTCCAGGGTGAGTGAGCCGCCCTCCAGCGGTTCCATAGGGCGGGGCCCCACATCCCCTCCAGGAGAAAGTTCTCATTGGTGACACCTGCAGAGTGGTTCTGGTCCCAACTCATCTCAACTGCTAACCGTGTCCCGCACATCTGGGATGTGGTTGTGGGGCCCTGTTTGCGAAAACGACCTCTTTTAGGCCTGTGGCGCAAAATCAGCGACGGGGGGTTGTCAGGGACAGGGGACCCAGGCCGCCGGAGTCCCCTGGATCTGCAACCCAGCAATGCCTTGTGTGTTGTGCAGGAACGGCGTGCTCGGTCGAGATCCACCTGGAGGACAACGAGATCCCGAACCTGCTGGGGCACAACCTGGAGCCGTACCGCGAGCACGTGCAGGAGGGAGACTCCGACTTCTTCCACATGTGGAACTACGTTGAGGTGCGCGCGGGGATGGGGATGGGTGTGGGTGAGGAGGGTGTGGGTGAAGAGGGTGTGGAGGGTGTGGGTTGGGGACGGGGCTTGGTGTGTTGGTGGGTGGGTGGGAGCGGAGGCGATGGGTGTGGGTGAAGAGGGTGTGGGTTGGGATGTGTGTGGGTGTGGGTGGATGTGGGTGTGAGCGGAGCAACAAGATGCGTAGATGAGGGAGGGTGACTTCGGGTGAGGGCGGATGGAAGACCGGGATAGGGGTGTGTGGGTGGGCATGGATGGGGTGTGTGTGTTCGGGTGGGTATGGGGTGTGTGGGTGGGTGAAGGTGAGAGGGTGGGATATGAGGTTGGGCGGACGAAGACGGGTGGTGAAGGTGAGAGATGGCAATAGGAATCTGTGAGATGATCATGCAGCGTGAAATTTCCTCACGGCCGTGTTCCGTGTGTTGCAGCTGTACCTACAGGGCAACCCTCTGGTGTGCGACTGCAGTCTGTACGAGGAGACGGCCGTCATCACCGGCATGCACCAGCTGCTGCCCTCCAACTGGACCGTGTCCAGTCACTTCCACACGTGGCGCCACCTGCGCTGCCAGCACCCGAGCGAGCTCAAGGGACGCACCATCGCACAGAGCATGCGCGGGATTCACTGCAAGACGAGCCACAGCTGCCCGGATCACTGCGCATGCGTCTACTACCCAGCGAGTCACATGACCAACGTGTATTGCGACAACAGGGGGCTGGACGTGTTCCCTCTGCTGCTGCCGCACGGGAAGAAAGCTGTGTATCTGCAGAACAACAATATCAGTGCCTTGCCACTGCAATGGAACTTCACTGACATTGCCCTGCTGGACCTGTCCAACAACTCTCTGTACGTACTGCCCCTGAGTACGTGGCAGGTCCTCCTCGAGCTGCCCTATCTGTATCTATACGGGAACAAAATTGAGTACATTCCAAATGAGGTGATCAACATTACTCCTGCAGGGTACGTTTCTTTGGACAACAACCCATTTGTCTGTGGGTGCCAAATGCAAAAGATAAAAGAATGGATCCATTACAATAAGTACCACTTCATAGGTGGGCCCACGTACTGCGTGTCTGCCAGTATGGACAAGGTGCGGGTGCACAACTACTACTGGAACCTGGTGACCAATAAGAGCCTGTGTTACACCGAGGCGACCCCGATGCCCAGCAGGTGGGGCTCCATCGGTGACCACATCATCGTCATTGTTGTGTGTCTGATTCTGATCATGTTCCTGTCCTCTGGGGTTCTGTTCCACAGATACAGATACAGGATCAAATTGTACTTTGCTCACAAGTGGAAGTGGAGGCGGTTCGTGGATGACATCACCACCAAGTACGACGTCTGTATATGGTACAACTATCTGGACTCGGCCTGGGTGCAGCGCGAACTCGTACCCAGGCTCATAGGGCACCACCCTCCCTACAGGGTCTCCCTGCTCCACGAGGACATGAAACCTGGTTCCCTCCTCAGCGAGAGTTTCCTGGACGGCCTCGAGTACAGCGAATGCTCCATCCTCGTTCTCTCGCAGCGCTTCTTCGACTTCGAGTGGACCTACGAGGAGACGAGCTCCCTGCTGTTCCAGCTGCTGAAGAACCAGTACCACCGCTTCGTCGCCATCGCGCTGGAAGACAACCTGCTGGTCAACTCGGAGGAGGACATCGAGCTGCTCAAGAAGTGCAGGAAGCTGAGGTCCAACGAGAGGCGCGTCTGGGAGAAGATGTTCCACGCGCTGCCCAGACCCAAGGCGCCCAACCACGGCTGCAACGTCCCCATCAGCAGCTCCAACCACGTGTCTCTGTCAGTCGTCAGGTACTGAAGTCACGTGACATCCGGCTGATCCAGGGGCCGAGGCATTGTCACAGGTCTGGATTCCACGCAGTCAAGCATTTCCGTGCTCCAAAAACTCTGCTGGTCACATAGTGAGAGTCAAGACCAGAATTGGATGTTGAATTGCAGCAGAAAACGCTTCTTTCTGAGCCAGTGGAATGTGGACACAGGAGTCGGTGTTGGCTCTCTGTGACATTGTAACGCTGCACTGGGTGAAAACGCCTCAGTAGCCTGCAAACTCCGTCTACAGGCGGAATCTTGCTTTTACGTGTGACGACAGCGCCTGAAGAGACGTTGACTTTCTTGATATTTTACTGAACAGAAAAGGGCTGTCATGCCACGCCGATGCATGATCCAGGGTTGAAATGGACGGTGAGTCTTGTCTGCAGAAAAACATTGTTGTGCTCTCTTTGTTTGCACAATTTCACTGCAAGGGACAGACGTTTGGACGTGATTGTTCACAGCAGACAAACAGAGCAAGATTCAGTTTGGTTTGTACACATCCAGGAACACATGGTCAGAGGGACCATGTCTACAAAAATGACAACCGTACTCACACTGGCAAATGAAACCCTTCCTTGAGGGTCACATGTGGGTGCGCGTTTTGTGTGGGTGCGTGACCAGCAGGGGTGAATACTGTGGGTTGTCGGTCATTTCTGTGTTTTTTCTGCGTTTTGGTTGCACGATGCAACGAATGTCACCCACAACGCAAAAGGTTTCGTCTTGAACCGTTTTTGTCTGTTTGCTTGCAAAATCCTGCATGGAAATTTCCAACAATGGAATACATGTTTTGGACTCAGCCCATTTCAGTACAAATCGAGTTCTTTTGGTGGACTACAACGAATGCACTGTGCAGGTCTGCCTCACACAGTTATGTCCCACAAGTATTGAGAGCTTCGACGCGACTAGAGCACAACGAATGTCCTCGCGTCAGGCTCAAGACTTTTGGGGATTTGTCTCGTGTCTATTTTCAAGCTGTGTCGATATTGTGATGCATTTGCTGATCATCAGCGAAACTGTGCAGTTGTTCCCTCCACCCCTGTTCCCAGAAGAAAGAGCTGAGAGAGAAAAAGCGAAAAAAGAATAGCTCTGTCTGATGGCCCTCCAGCGGATCCAGGGATTTGGGGGTGTCCGAACCCCACTGATTTTTCGTCTCACAGTATTTTTTCTGAAAGGAGGCATTTGCGCCACAAAAAAGTTCAGGTTCCCTCACCTCAGTCCTGGATCTATTGGAGTGTGTTCTCTCAGACATGCACGAACCTGCTCTTGTCTCTGCACGTGTTTGTACTCCTTGTAAAGGGACCAAGTTGTTGCCAAAAGAAATATTCCTTGTTGATCGTGCATTGTCCATTGTACTGATTGTTTTTGCATCTATGGCACTGAAGTTGCAAGGATTTTACACGTGAAGCTAAAACCAGTGTGCGTGTGATGTCCACTGAAGTTTCCATGGTGACGAGCCTTGTGCTGTGGTTTCGTTTGCGAATTCAGCGCATTCGTTAGTCGTACCCCGCACGCCCAGGTGGCTGTTTTTCTTCTGTGCCCAGGGAGCATGCCCCGTGCAGGTGGGGTGTGCAGAGCACACTCGTGGAAATGGTCAAGTTTGTGGGGAGTGGGACACGATGACCAAAGGCGCCTGTTGTTCTTCGTTCACATTGTAAAGTTCTTTGTTTTGCGTAGAAATTCATGCAGTGGGATGCTTTTTATCGAAACGGTTTTCTTTTGCAAAGCACTTTTGTGCCCAGAAGACAACGACGCACTGGTAGCCCAAGCTTTCCGTTTGTTGAGGCGTTGTTTGCACCATTGACCTGTGTTTTCGTCGTTTTGTCTTGAGTCAACGGACACACAGATCCATCCAGATTTGTTCCAGCATTTTTACAACAATACACTCGTGTTTCAAAGTGGCGTGTGTACAAGTATTAGACAGGTTGACCCTGGATAGTCTTGGTTTTCTGCGGCAAAAGAGAAAAAAAAAATCAGTTCGTCTGGCTGACCTTGGGGATGGTACGCGTTACTGTTGGAGGGTCGACCCGAGATGTTTCATGGTCACTAATGATGAACTGTTCTATTTCTACGTGTTTTCCATAGAGAATAAAGCGATGATATTTACAGCCGTTTCTACGTGTCGTTGCTCGTTGTAGCGTGTGTGTGCACAGGTATGCGTGCCGTGTGTGTGAGAATGCCACGAAAGAAGTTTTCCTTGTCCACAGTGCTGCCTTGACCTTTGAGGAGAAGTCACTGATTCCTACAGGGCGGATTCACGGGGCGGGGCTGCGGGCCCAGGGAGAAACGTTCGTGCTGCAGGTGCAAAAATTTTCAAAGTTGAACTTGGGCCTCCTCAGAGTGTTTCTCCCCTTCAACCAGATTCTGGACCACCTGTGTCCCCATCACTGCAGACACAGACACTCCACTTGTGAAAACACCCTCACGCAAATTTGGTTCCATCTCACAAAATTGAGCTCACACCTTGCCACAGACATTGAAGGGAAATTATACAGCGCTGCAGGCCGGCCATGCGAAAACCCATCAGTAGGGTGGACGAGTTGGGACGGAAATGAGAAACGTCAGAACGGATTGCATCTCCATCATCCTCCAGCGAAGCAGATTACAAGTGTGGCTCCTCATTGGTGGGGGAGACAAGTTTCCAAAAACGACTCTGATTGGACGGGCAGACACTGCAGGCAACGCGCATTGAAACTGATGTGAAGTTTGGGTCTGACTCGGTATTCAGTCTCCCCAGCCAGCGAAGATGTTCCTGCGAATAAAAGTGCTTTTGAAATCATTGTGGACAGACATTTCAGTGATGAGCAATTTTGCTGCTTCTTCACACGCATTCGTGTCTCAGCATCTTCCCGTTGTTCATCGTTTGCAGGCATTTTGGCTTCCTCCTTGTGCTTCTGTTTTGTTCCAAACTTTGCAGAGTCCAAATTGACGCAGTCACGAGCAGCATTGTTGTTCAAGCAGATCTTTACGTCGTGTCTGCTACTCTATTTCCTTCTTCTGCAACTTGAATTACCATGGTCAATCTTGACTCTGACAAGAGCCCCACCTTCAGCGGTGGATGTGAGCCTCGTGATAGACGAGTGAAAATGGAGTTAAAATTGCGCTCCATATGTGCAGCAGTAATAACCGCGCGATCTCATATCGGCGCTGATACCGTTGTGTGAGATGTGACCATCAGGAGACAGGGCCACGCCGGGATGATCCATCAGACTCAAATTGGATATCTCCCCTCACCCTCGTGGTGGACATTTGATTCGCCAGAAAGGGCGGATCCAGGGGTGGGGGACCTCTGGGGCACCCGGGCTCGCCCTGCCCACCAGACAAATAAATTTGCGCTGCGAGGTTTAAAGTCGGGTTCCTTCAATGGATCGGGTCCTTCTCCCAGTCCGCACCCCCAGCAGCCGGTCTCACCCCAGAAATCCCCGACCATGTGCGGCAAAAAGGTACAAACGTAGTCTTGACCTTCAGATGTGGTAAGATGACAAAGAGCCTCCCAATCCGAACAGAGAGCACGTGGCACGGTGACTGAGGGAGCTCCCTTTGAGCAGTTGGCAGCGAGCGTTGCTTCATCAATGCAGGCTTCTGATTACGGGTTGAGTCTGGGGCTCTGGCTCTGCAATCCCCCAGCTCTGGGCGCCGGATTCATCACAAGCCTCCCCGACCCACCCACCGACTCGAAATCACCAGGGTAGGAGCAGCCGCGAACACGTAAAGCAATTTGTTCTCACAAAACGATGGAGCCAGCTGCAATGTTCATCACTGTGTCTGGATGTAAAGAGTTCAAGGCCTTTTTCCCCTTGAAAAAACAACGAGGTTTTCAGGGCCTATTTTTCTCAGTTTATAATTGGCATCGTTCAGAGAAATGTCTCAAAAGGGGCATGACAACGAATGGGGAACACAATGTAACCCCACCGACCAAATTGTTTGCAAACACATATTTTCCATCTCATTCATGTGAGGGTACTCTCCATACACTTGACACATTCTGCCCAAGCACAAGCAAGTTATCCGCTCAATGTTGAGCAAACCCATCAAAACTTCAATGATCACTGAAGACGCTTTTGCTGCCTGAGTCTCTCAGCAGAAGAAGCATCTCCAGCGTCCACGGATTTCGCCTTCATTGATCCGGGAATCTGTGACCCCGAGATAGACGCGGGACACGCACCGACGGTAACACCGCGTGACAGCAACTCTCCCGCTGATCCGGGGGGGGGGGCAACCTGAACCCCTCCCCCAAGATGTCAGCAGACTTTTCAAACTGTATTTTTTGAAATTGAAGTTGGGCCCCCTGTCCTTTAAGGGTGCGGACACACAGGAGCAGTTGGGGCGATGCAACAGCACGACGGGGCAGCACGACGCTGGTTGCTGCGTCGCTGGGAGTGTGTTCCCAGCCTGAATGCATCCACCTCCTTGTGAGCCTCTGAGGGTCAAACGCTGGACCAGACAGAGGTTGGGCCCCTGCCTCGACCCTGGGATCCGCTAGAGCTCGGCTCCCTGCGGTGCCTGAACGTTGATGAGAATTTCAGATGAGTTTCAGATGTGGAGCCTGATTTAGAGATGTCATTCTGAATTTTTGGAAATGTGGAAGGCAAAAAATGCGGACACAAATGCAGGGGCAGATCCGTGATCTGACCTGGGGACCTGATCTCTTTGGGGAGACGAATCCAACTTTGAAAACTTTCAACATGTTTCCAACGTTTGACACGTCATCATGGTGGGGGGAGGGGCGAAATTTTTGTAGGGCTCAGGGGCGCCCCGCACCCACACTCCCAAGGAGCTTCTCTGTCCCTCCAAGACATCGAACTTGAAAAGATAAGAACAGGATGACACACGACGACAAGACGATTGTGAGCAGGAGAGTCGCCCACAGCGACTCGACGCCCTGATGAGGCGTGTGAGCTCCACTTGGATAGGAACACTGGAGAAATGACGTCGAGTACTGCACGAAGAGCCGGTCGTTGAAGATAACCCGAGAGTAGATGCACCAATATGGCTGCAATCATCGCGCCAACAAGGCTGAAATCAAAGTGGCAAATGACAGCCACTTCCAGCGCCCAATTATGTTGTTGCCATGGAAAATCAGTGGTGATGTCAGTCCGAGCCGCGATTGCGCTCTGGAGTTGGCATTTCCACTGCCTCCCTTGTCTCTGTGTGAGCCAGTCTTGAAATGCCATTTTTGGCCTGTGATAAGTTGCCGTGGTTGCTCCAAGCATTTGGAAGTGACACCTCCACCAGCTTTGTCAAGGATGGAGGGAAAAAGTCCGGAGCGGACCTCGGCCTTGGCCACCATCCGGCCATCAGGGGCCCAAAGGTAGAGACTTTTGGAGTTCAGGGAGCCCCAACTTCAACTTGAGAAATTAAACATGCGACAAAGCAAAAGCATTTTGTGCCATAGAGCACAAAAATAGCGGGTGTTTCAACCTTTGCAGGGCCCCTTGGATCCGCCATTGCAAACACATCTATCTAAGGCTCCGTCACAAAAACTGTCTTGCAGAGAATGACAGTATTTCATGGAAAGTCGAGTTGAGTTGAAGCTGCGGTCACGAGTTGGGAGGAGACGCGACATCACATGTCCATTTCCTGGGGTCCAGGGGAGCGTGTTCCGGGCGCGCTCCTTCCCCCCGGCGCTGTCCGGGCTCCGGCGGATCCGCGGGGGACGGGGCCCAAGGCCCTACCAACATTTCGTTCTTGATAGAGAAAATTTTGAAGGTCAACTTTGAGCCACCTGACCTGCAAGAATAAATTTAGACTCTGCCCTGCTAAATTTAGGCGTCTGTGGGTCGGATGCTGGTGGAGGCTGAAGTTGGCCTGAGGGTGCTGTTGTTGGCACCTTGCGCTCGCGTTGAGGTTTTTGGGTGTAGTAAACGATGACATCAAGATCCGATCCTTCTTGGATCATACTGGCACAAAGCTATCAAAGTGAAGAAATCTTTGCACTTTGAGTTTCTCGTTTGTTTTGCAGCATGACAGCCTTTTGCTGTGTTTCCTAACCTGTGATGAACTGATCGGCGCTCAGACTGTTGTCTGCATCAGTGGGGTTCAAACTGGAATCTGCACAGGAAAACAAGAAAATTCATCAGGGTCATAGACTTCGAGAACGACCTCGTGAGGGGCAAAATCTTTCTAACTCACCAAAACACAACTACACCTCAGAGGCAAGACGGTGCAGGAGTCTCTGAGATCTCGACGAACTCCATTAACAAATTAAAACGCCTCTGAGCTGACGTAAGATGCTCCAGTGGATCCAGGGTCGGGGCTGAGAAAGGGTCTGATCTCAGTCTCACCCAGCATCTAACCCTCGGATGAGGGGCAAATTTTTTGGGGCACCTGGGCCGGCTCCAACTTTCCCTTTGTAAATTTCATGAAGAAGTCAACATGGTTCTCTTTGTTTGGCACAACAGAATCTGGTGGGGTGAGGGGGCCCGTGCCTCAGCCCCCTGGATACTTCAAGATATTCGAGCGACACCTGCGTCAAGCCGGAACAACGGAGCTTTTAAAATATCCACATCAGGAAGCGAGGGGAGACGCATAAAAACTGTTTCTTTAAAAAGACTCTTTCATACAGAAATTTTTTTCGCAAGAAGACTTAAAAAATGACGCTTGATGAAAGGGATGTTCTGTCACTGTGAAACTAGAAAACACTGACAGAAGAAAAACATAGGAGCTCAGATGACAAGGAAACGTCACGTGGTTCAAACTTCTGTCCCCAGTAAATCCGTTACGAGCACTTCAGAATGCCTTCCAGGATCAATGAACAAGACCCGACATCTTACCCTGCGATGCCAGGGTTGGAATTGTGGTATACAGTATTCTTGTACCCAGTTCAGTCCACCTCCCATTGGGTCCAAATTCCTCTCAAATCAGCAGGGTGTTGGGAGACAAAAATGCTGCTCTCCAGATTGTTGGGCAGAACAAGTCGTTCGCTTTGGGACCCAGAATGGGACACAAGCGGTTGGCAGCTTTCAAACTCACCGATGTCACATAACTGAGTGTTTCTGGGAGGTCCCAGATGTGTGAGTTTTGTGAATTTATGAACAAGCGGTTGTGTACATATAGAGTTTTTCTTGACACGGATAGTTGTAGGTCGAGAGTCAGACATCAACAGCAAGACTCGTCACAGAACCAGTTCAGATTGGGGTCTCAACTGCAGTCCGACAACTCACAACAACAACCAGGTCTCTTTTTGAACCTAGAGAAAAAATCTGGGTCTCTCAAAAACCGTTTCCTTGGGTCCTGAGAGATTTGGACTCAACTGATGCGATGTCAGCTGCAGGGAAAGGAGGCAGCGAGCCGGGGCCGAGTTGAGAACCGTTCCTCTGCCGATCAGTTTCTTCTGTGGCAGGTTTCTGGAGGATCCAGGGTCAGGGTCGCGGGAGGGGGGGCGGGGGGTCGGAGTCTTGGCAGGTTCCGATCTTCAGAGGCTTGGAATAAAGGGTGTGAATTCATTTCTGAGCGTCCAGGAAGATCCCAATTTCAACTTGAAAACAAAAATGTGAACAGAAAACAACTTGTGCCTTCAGCACAGAATTAAGGAGGTTGATTACTTTTTCTGGGGTCAGAGGAACCCGGGCCCCGGGGCCTGGGTTCTCCCAGATCCACAACCAGCAGGTCTCTGTGAGTGCAGAATCGATCGCTTGGAGTCATGAGAGAGCCCTGCAGAAAAAGATAGGCGCACAAGTTTCAATAGAAGGTGCCAGGTGAAGTTGTCAGGTTTTTACAGCTGCAAGCGGCGCTTTGCCATGGAAACCTTTCCGTTTGTCAACGGAAAAGTTTGAATGGATGTCTGCATGCACAACGTGCCTCGGAGAGAAGCCAGAGAAAAGGCAGCGATGTTCTTTGAAGTGCCTGTAAAAGACAGCGCATGACAATTTGTTGTGACAGGCACGCACCATGTCAACTGTGTCAGAATGTTGAAAGTTTTATGCGTTGGTTTCTGTTGTGCACGACCTTCCACACTGCAGGGAACTGCTATTCGCGGAACATCCTCAGAAATGCACCGCCTGATTGCGCTGCGGCTTCGTCGAATCTCACAATGACTAAATAATGCACAGCCAGCTCGCAGTCTCTTGGATTCATTTGGGATCTTTCCTTCTGGCGGATCTTGGTGAGGGGCAGGAGGGACAACTTCAGGCTTCTTCCCCCCTCATTGTTGAAATCAAATGTGAGAATGAACTTGCATGTTCAGTACCACGGTGTCTTGTGGTGTTGTGAGGGTATCATCACCCTTCTGTTAATTGTGTGTGTGTGTGTGAGAGAGAGAGAGAGAGAGAGAGAGAGAGAGTGAGAGAGAGAGAGAGAGAGAGAGAGAGAGAGAGAGAGAGAGAGAGAGAGAGAGAGAGAGAGAGATGGAAAAACTATGTTCTTCCCCCCATGGTCCGTGGTCATACTGACCGTCGTGACTCCTTTCTGCTCATCAAACCAACCAAACCAATTGGCAAAATGGCCATCACACTGACCATCACATTTACTGTTGGTCCCGTTGTCTGAACACAGGCTGCCCCTCTTTCACATAAATCTTGTGTCTGTTTTCGTGAAAGGACAAGATACGAGTATGTACCAAGAACAAGACATGTCTGCTCGAAGCCGGAAGCTGTGCACGCACTGCTTTGAGATGACAGCGAAAAGTCGTCTCCGGGAACGGTTTTGACACTGACTGGAATCGGCGCAGTCAGCGGGTGACACGAACGTCAATACAACACGAGCCTCAGCCCTCTCTCCCTGTCTCTGTCGTGACAAACCGATTTCCCTCGCGTGTGCAGCCAGCTGCAAAGAAGCTCCCGGAGACAAGCAACAAGGTGTTGGAGACTGTCAGAGCGGGACCGTGTTTTTGTGCGATGTTGAGAACGTAGACTGACAGACAGACAGACAGACAGACAAACAGACAGACAGACAGACAGACAGACATAAACACACACACACACACACACTTGCACACACACGTGAGTCCGAGAAAGATTTCGGCACTGTGTACGTATATCTGGCCATCATGAATCAGCCGCGGACAGTGCTCAAGCGTGTCCCACACACACACACACAACACACACACTTTTTCGCAGAAGGACAAAACTGAGCTCTCTACATCAATTCTCGGAACTCGTACACAGTTTCGTTCTCTCACACAGGAACAGAAGCCCAAACAGGCTGTCGCTTCTGCAAGCGAACCAACAATGAACTGGCTTCAATACCTCACCACACACAGATGCTTCAGAAATTTCTGCCTCATAAAACGCCTTTTATTGGAGCGTTATTTACAGTGGTGAGCAGCGCGGGCCGTGCCCTGGAACGTCTTTACTGCACACCGGGGCCTAAGTAGATTCCCCTGTTAGGGGCTGGGGGTAGCCCGAGTTTGAATAAACACGCAGTACTTAGTGAAAGAGCTCCCAGCAAAACATCTGCGCCTTTTCAAAGACTCTTTCTCGAGGAGAACAGATTGGGAGAAACATTCGTCTCATTCGGAAGAAAGAGGAGGACAAATTGGACTGGCAGCCATGCGCACTGTGAACCGTTGAACCTCGTTCTGAATTGCCTCTGAGTGAAATACCTGCTTCCGGGGCGGATCCCAGCGGTGTCCCTGGGGCCCAGGCCCCCTGACAAATAGATTTGCTTCAAATTAGCGCCACAGGCCCAGTTGTTTTATTTTCAAGTTTCAAAGTGCAAATCGAACCCCCTCCCCACAAGGCCATTCATCCGTCTTCCCTGGTGGACCAGGACCCATGCCACCCTACGCTTCGAGACCTTTTCGTTGGTGTTCTGTGTGAAGAATGACTCCTCAGCACCTTGCAGATTACTGAGCAGAAGTGAACAGGTGTTTGCTACGACCTGCGCCTGCGAAAGACGATCCCGAACAGGACACCACATTTTATGTTGACTGAATCTGACTGAGCGATTTCTCCATGGAACCCGATGGTTGGTCATGCAAATGTCCAGGACGAGTTGGGAGTGAGAAGGGTTGAAGAAGGGTTTGAAGGAGGTTGAAGGAGGAGGTTGAAAAGGGAGAAAGTGGGAAGGTAAAAGGGGGTTGAAATTCGTGCGGATGGACACACACATACACACACACGCACGCACACACGTCAAATCCGTGTCATGTGGTTTCTTCGACGAAGCCGGGGGAGCCACAGCGAGTCCAACTGAAGCACAGGCCCGTGTTTTGTGTGCTGCAGGAAAGGAGAGAGCTGCGTCAATGAAGATTTCCTTGCACAAAGAGACCACAAAGGGAAGATTCAGGTGCGTATCCGGCGACATCCAGGTTCTTAGCGCACTGTTGGCAACGCTGGTGTCAGGGCAAATTGTGAAGAGACTGCGAGGACGCAGAGGCTGGAAACTGCGCAAGACGAAAAAACACGACTTGATGGAGTTTGGTGTGACAGATCAGACGAATGCATGAACATGACGCGGCGTCCACAGAAATGGGCCACACCCTCTGGTGGTCAGGACTGGGGTTGGAACCCCGTCGGTAGTTTGGATCTGCCATATCCGTAGACCTGTCTGCGTCGCAGCCTGAAGTGCGTCGAAGACAGAACAGTCAACTCGTGCACACGCGGATGACGGCGCTTGACCCTCGAGCAGCCTCCCTCAGTTCTCAGGATTTGATACCATGGAAACTGCTTTTGCCTGGGGAAATACCTTCACAAGAAGATGGTCTGGTTCGGGATTTTCTGCAGGGATAATAAGTCTGCATGAGGGGATTTCGTGAAGGGATTTCCTCGGATGTTGCCTGAAACATTAATGACTCGACATGAGCCTGGCGCATATCCGCCGCGCACGAGTTGCCCTCTGAAACCATGGCAACGTGCACGCGCGATGAACATTTTGTTCTCAGTGTAGTTTCTGCACAAAGAAAATAAGACAATATAAGACTGGAACAAAGTTGATCCAGAGACTGCCCATGGGGCCTGGCCCTTCCCCAATCCACCGACCAAAAAAAAAAGACACCATCTCCCTCATTTTGGATTGCAGCTGCAAAAGTTTTGACCTTCAAATTTCCTGATGTTTGGCCAGAGCACGAGGCCACTTTTACATTCGGGTTGGTCTTCCTGATAACATATGAAGATGAAAATAAGTAAAATGACCTTGCATGTTCCTTCCATATGAGATTGGTCAGCGTCCTACGCGTGTAGTTCTCACAGTGGCTGCAGCGATCTTTGCTGCTGGCGCGACACATGTGACACAGGGACACGGACTGCCTCTCTGATGTTGCCTGGACCTTTCTTAGCTGTTTGATATTTTATGTGCTGCTTGTTTGTGGCTGATGTGGAAGAAAGTCTTGCAGGGTTGACCATTTCTGATGACAATGAGTCCCTTTTGTGTTCAAGTTTTCATCAACCGATCCAGGGTCGGGCCAGGCAGGGGTGGGGCGACCTTGGCCTCAGCTGACAACCAAACCAACCAAAAAAAGTTCAAATAATTCCCAAAGAAATCTGTTTTGGAGGGACAGAAGGCCCCCAACATAAATTTCAAAACTTTGACAGGAATCAAGAAAAATATAGTTTGCGTTTCGCACAACATTGGCAGGGGAGGGGATAAAATACTCATTTTCAGTGGTTCTGGGGGGCGTGGGCCCCTCGGTTTACCAGAGGACGCCAAAATATCCAACAGGATCACCACTCTTGACAACAAAGGGGTCTGTAGGTCTGTAGTTTCCGTGGACTTCAGTGAGTTCTCGCAGAGCTTGTATCCAAGTCTTTCGAAAAATCCTGTGAACACGTTCACCCCTCGAGACAACTCCAAAATGCAATCGGCCTTTCTAATCCACAACAGCGAGGAGGCAGGCATGCCCTGAGCCTGCAATGACAGTTTTAAAAGACAGGCTGGATTTTTAAAGCGAAGCCTTTAAGCCTGAGGATCAGGTGAGCTGCACGATTACTCTCGCAGCCCCTTCCGCAGCTTCGTGCTCCCCCATTTATTTTCATTGCTCAATTGAAATGAGCAAGCCGGTCCCCAAAGGCAGCAGGAGCAGGCGGATCCAGCACCCTTCGAGGATCAAGGCAGATCTGGGGCCTTTGTAGACAGACAGGTTCAGGACAGACCTGGGTCAGGTGGATCCAGGGCCTCCGATGTCAAGTGCATGCAGGGTCCCCAAGTTCAGGTGAATCCTACCCTTCTGAGGTCAGGTAACAGATGTGAGGTAACTCCAGGGCCCTAAAGTCAGGTGGAATCAATACCTCCCTAGGACGTCGTTCCAGGATTCCAAAAGTCAGGTGGTTCCAGGGCTTCTCATGTGAGGCAGATATGTGTCCGTCGGATTATTCAGCGCCAGCCTGGATACGTAGTCACGCTCTGCGCAAAAACCTGATGAACCTGAGTGCGATTGTTTTCTGGCCTTGTTGAAACGGCGGTGCTGTGTCCACTTCACACTTCGTTTCATGTGTGTGAACAACGCTTCACACAAGCAGGTGTGACCGAAGCCCGGTTTGTGTGGCAGCTTCTATTTCGACTTTGGGTCTGTGGTGAAGAAAATCCCACGCCACGCTGGCTGAAACTGTGGATCAATGTGAATCGAACTTTCTTCCTCGTGTTGAGTGGAGGGAAGGAGGGGACTTTGCAAACACGAAGCACGGAGGAATTTTGCCTGTTCCTCCCGCGGAGCCAGGAGGCGCTTGTGAGATCGCCCCTGACCGTTAGTCTTCCCCAAAAAATGCACAACAGGTAGATCTACAAAATCTTTTCTTGCTGATGAAGAAGTTTTCAAGTTGAAGTTGAGTCCCCTGTGATCACCCTCTGAGCACCAAAAAGTCGGGTGGAGCCAAGACCAAGGTCTGTCCTTTGCCAGATCTTGGATCCAGTAGAGCTGTTCGCCCAAAGTACATCTCTTGGTTTCGGGTCTACCTCGAGTACATACAAACAGCTCCTGCACTTGAAGACTGTTGTTGTGCCGTGTTGAGACAAGCGGCCTTGTTTTGATTTAATTTGCTGCTCAAAAGCTTTTTTCCTCCAATACGCAGCTCTGACACAATCAATCGCGTCACTCGAGACTCGGGCGTCACGCCGCTCCGGGCGGACCCAACCAGCCAAACCTTCTGAAAAATCCCCAACACAACGTTTGTTCCCGCGAGAAGTAAAGGAGGTGTCGTGTGCAATCGAAAATTGTTATCACCTGCGAGGTCAGGGTTCGCACATTCTTGGTCTGAAGTGAGCATATCCCCACTGGTCATGAAGTCTGCAAGAAGTGGGCTGGGGGACAGATAAATCTTTCAAGGGTGGACATCCTTCCACCACACAAGACCCAAAAGGAGTTTCTAGTCGCACCCTTTCACACGGCTGGAAAACGTTTCTGGTGAAACGGACAGTTTTGCTCAATACGTACTTCAGACGAAGCTGCTCTCATACTGCAATTGATGTCAGTTAGGCTCCAAACAGGAAACATTCCCTTGTTCAACAATTGAAAATGAAAAAAAGTGCGCAATTCCAAGAGACGTGAGGATTTGCACAAACGAATCTCATGTGACACGGAATCAGCTCCGAGCTTTTTTCGCTGTGGATGTGAAAAAGCGGCTCCTCGCCTCGCTCGTGACGTGAGGGACTCGCAGCCTCCGTGTCGCTTCGTGTTCGCGCATCTCTCTCGAGAATCACGCGACGCCGTCGGGAAACAGCGCCTCTCCACCAGGGGGCGGATCCATGACGGGCAGGACCAGCCGACTCCCCGAAATTTCACAAATTTTGAGGCACAGGACACAAAATGCTTTTTTTTTCAGATTTCGAGTCGCCCTCTCGGGGATCGGGCCCGCACCCAAGATCGGATTCTGGGTCTGCTACTGAGTCCTTCGCTCTCACGCAACTCTGTTGTGTAGCCCTGAAGGCGAGCGAGACTTTTCCGTGAACACTGAAGAAGTTATTCTTGAATACAAGAGTGGTCTGGTCACATTTTGTGCCGCGTGCAAACTGACAAACAAGCGGCGGGGGAAGGAAGTGACAGAGTTTTAGATGCAGCACGTGGCATCCCCCGTGCAGTCCCGCGCCCAGTGCGATTTTATGTGGGAAACCAGTGGGCATCGAGGTTCCGTTGAATCAATGGCAAACTCGAATCTGTGCGCTGGATGCACCTCTTTTGCTGTCCATTGTTGGTGCAAAGCGCAAAAATACGTGGGTGAGAATGGTTGATTCAGGGGCTGAGTTTTATCTTTCCCCGCTCTATTTGCTTGAAATAGACTTTGTTCTCGCCAATCCATTCTGCAGGGGCAAAGGTTCCGGATTCACGGGACGTTGTGTGCTGCTGCCTCTGCCCTCGAGGTGACGAGGAGGGACCAGGTCCCCCACCCGGCTGATTGGGTGGCGCTATTGCCGGGGAGAAGTGGCGTGCTTCAGGCCTATCTCACCAGCTCTGCACACAGGACAGGGGTGGATCTAAGATCTGGTCAAGGGAGGCAGCCCCCTTGTGGGACCATGACTGCAACTTTGACCATTTTTTTCTGGCAAAAGCGACAACATTTTTCGAATTGTTGCGAGGGTCAAATTGATTTTCCACGGGTCAGTGGGGCCTGGACACGCAGGCCCCTTGAATCTGCCCCTGGAGAACCGCTCTAAATTGTTCAAAATTGTGAGGAAGATCCGCGGTGTCTTGCCTCTGGTTCTCTCTCTGTCTCTCTATTTCTGTCTCTGTCTGTGCCTCTCTCTTCTTCTCTCCCCCTCTCTCTCCCACTCTGTTTCTCCCGCTCTCTCTTTCACTTCTCTCTCTCTCTCCCTTTCTCTCACTGCCTCTCTCTGTCTTTGTCTCTGTCTCTCCCTCCCTCTCTGTCTGTCTGTCTGTCTGTCTGTTTGTCTCTCTCTCTCTCACACACACACACACGCACACAAACACAAACATTCCCATCCGCAGCACAATTGATCGGTTTGTGTGAAAAGGCGGAGGCTCCGTCCATAATTACCGCCCAACATTTGTCAATTGGATTTCATCAACTTCACTGCCTGCAAATCCCCCTGCAAATTGGCCCTCGGAGGCGCCCGCTCCGCTGCAGTTTGTTTCTGTCAATAGTTGCTGTGCTGGTCATGTCCTCAACAGTTCAGGCGTTGCTTTTTTTGTTGTCACCCAGTTCAGTTTGTACTGAGGGTCAAGCGAAAACACACAACATGATGATGATGTGTGGTGCCCTGTGTAGCAAAGAAACAATCTTGACCAGCAAAGACAGAAACTTTCAAATTTGCAGTTTGCAGGGTCGAGACAACGCAATCCCACCGCCCTCTCCCCCTGAACAGATCTCGCAAAACACCCCCGCCCATGTAAAGTGCCCCCAATTCACGTCTGAGCCAGACGGTGCAAAACCAACGAGCAGAAAGGTTGACCTGCCCCAACACATTTTGTTTTCTCATTTGCAGTGCCATTCCTTGCGTGGATGTGGGTGTTGGATTTGTTCTGAGGACTGGCTGTGAAGCCCCGACGGTCCGTCTAGATGCAGACTCACGCCGCAATTTCCACATCATTTCCGCCTTACAGCAGCTCGGTCTGCAGTCGGAGCTCAAGTCCCGGGTGTTTTTGCAGATTCCGTGCTCAATCGGTGTGTTATCTCACGGCCGTATCAGCGAGATCAACGTCGAGGTGTGTTGATCACCCCGGAAAGGTCAGGTGGACCGGGCGCTCCCTCTGGTGGAGCCAGGGGGACCAAGGAGCCTTGGCCCGTCACCCCAGAGATAGCACCACAAGCAGAGTTTGCTTTTGTTGTATTTGGAGGGGGTTAGAGTCAAGGCTCCCCTCAATGTTTGGGGCCCCCATAAATTCAATCATTGTTTGACACAGGCTCCTCTCAAAAAGCAAACTCTTACCCAACTCATACCCAAGAGTTTGTCATTGTATCTCTTGCAGGGCAGAAAGGTGCGTCGCACACACGCGAAAACACGGTGGAGAAGCACAGTCCAGGCTGACCACGATTGGCTTGGATTTTTTGCCAAATGATGGGAATAGATATGACCATAATTGGGCAGAGACGTGACTAATGGTGTGGGCAGGAGGAGCGCAGACTCGACATCAAGGAGACCTCACGCCCGGGAAGGACAAGTCCATCTGCAAGGCGGATCCAACCCGGTAGGCAGAGGCTTTGCCCCCATCCCACTCTGACCCTCAGGAATAGTAACTTGCTCCTGAAAAATGTTTCGCGGGTTCTGAGGTACCGTTTGCCAGAAAAAATTAAGTGAAAATGGAGGTTCAAATGGCACCCCAACCTTGCTTGACCAAACCCTGGGTACGTCTCCAGCACAGCTGGTGAAATCAAAGCAGCCTGAACCGTCTGCTCAGAAGGACAAAATTGGCCTGAGTCCCTGAGCGGAGTCCATGTCGTCTTCACCTGGTTTGACACTGATGTGTCACGTTTCCCCAAGTCGAGCGCGTGAACAAGGTGCCTCGTGTCTGGATGCTGTGATCGTCTGACGGGAACCAATGCAACGCAAAATGTGCGAAGTCTGAATCTGCAATTATTTTTCACCGCACATTCTTCCAGTTGACAGGTCCAGGGGCCTCCACGGGGCCTGGGCCTCCCTTGCGTTTTGCCAGTAAACATCTCTGACTTCAAAATGAATCCGGTTGGAGCGCAGGGCAAGAATCAAATTCGAGTAAAACCCAGAAGCAGGGTATTTACGTTCTTCTTTTCAGAAGCAGAATGTGTCTGAACCACCGTTTGTAACATTCAAATGAAATGCCAAGCTGCAACTGTAGTTGGTACCCAGAGGGGAAGGAAGAGAATAGATGTTGTGCTCCGTGTTAATGCTTCATGTCGCATTCATGAGCTGCAGCCAGGGATGAACTTACACGGGACGGCACTCAGCGCCCGAGCCGAGCAACAGCCCAACGTTGCATCCCACAGTTATGGATGATATACTTCTCAGAAACATTGATCTACTCACACCAGAAATTTTCACAACATGTGAATCAAGCTTGATGGTTTTCAAGGTGGCCTTTCTGCACGAACACAAAATGTTTGTGAAGAAAAATTCCGCACACAGCAACGACGGTGGACATGAAGAACCACAAGTATCCAGGATCTGGCTCAAGGGGCCCTATCCCCTTCAAGGGACCAACTTCAGACTTCAACTTTGCGTGCTTTTCTGCAAAAAAAAAAAAATGCGCCTGCGGTGAAACGTTGAAGATGAAATTTTTTCAGGGGCAGAGGGAGGATTCTGAGGCTCTGCTCCTGTGAATCCGCCCTTGAGCAGCAGTTTCCTCGGGCATCAAAGAGTGCGCATGCCACAAGAGGAAATGAAAGGCAGGGGAACCAGCGCTTGTACTTGTAATTGGGTCCTTTGTGCACTGCTCAATCTGCGTCACACAAATCCGATCCCAGGGGGGAGGAACCCGGTCGGGGGGGGGGGTCGGGTTCCCGCCCCCTGGTCCCCGGAAGAAAAACCTTTCTGAAGAATTTTTGAGTTGAAGTTTGGCCCCTGGCACCCAAACAAAACCATCCCCATCCTTCAATTTTAAGACTCGCAGGGTCAGAAGCTGCCTGGGAGCCACCCCAGAGAACCCCGAGATCCTGGATCCGCTGGGGGAATCCAGGCGGCAGAGATTCAAAGCGAAAAGGAAAGGACTCACAACTCATTTCATCAACAGAAAATTATGAAAACATGAAATAATGGATGCTGAAGCAGAACAGTACATTTGGCGAGAGGGAGAGAGAGAGAGAGCGAGACAGACAGACAGACAGACAGACAGACAGACAGACAGAAAGACAGACAGAGAGCATGCGAACACTGAACCGACACAGTACCACATCTGTCTGTCTGTCTGTCTGTCTGTCTGTCTCACCACCGATTCACACAGCAGTAGAATGTCTCGCTCGGGCCTGTTTGGCGGAATGCTAAATAACAATACGGAGGTTTAGCAAATACGTCCGGTCCTTTTCCGACGTGCCCCAATTGCCAGATCGGTGACACAGATACCATTTGGTCACTGGTCATTGGCTCTCAGTGTACAATT
>JAAUXT010085418.1_pt1 | contig 32789 bp, 29 predicted proteins | sample 7278171 | NCBI WGS metagenome assembly JAAUXT01 (sample SAMN14350112, study PRJNA611818) | marine sediment metagenome | isolation source: surface marine sediment (1.8m) | place: French Polynesia: Moorea | collected 2018-08
CCCTCCCTCTGTCCTCTGTCCTCTGTCCTCTGTCCTCTGCCTCCTTCACTCCCCCAAACACTCATTCATTCTCTTTTTCATTCTGTCTAATTCTCTCTTCTCTCTCTCTCTCGTTCCCTCTGTCTCTGCCTCTCTCCCTTTGTTCTACCTGTGTTGAAGAATCTGTCTGTTCTACAAAGGACCCATGGTGCAACGAAGCATATGAAAAGTGCATAAATATTTCACACTGAAGGCCTGAAACTACGTCTCGCGATTGCTGCATCTGGACAGATCCTCGGGGACTGTGTTCCGCTTCGAGGTATTCGTGTATCTGTACTAATCATGCATCCGATAGAGTCGGTGGAGCCGCGGGCAACCACAACTTGAATATTTGATAAAGATAGTGAACTCACACGTCAGATTACTCGTACTCAACGTCTGTTCACGTCTCTTATTTATGAGAGAATGGGCCTCTGGTGCTTCTTTCAATCTGAGACCCGGATCTCTCGTGGTTTGTGGCGTGCTGAGTCATAAAGTGGAATCATCTTCACCAAGCAAAAAAGCTGCCTGTGTGAAATTTACAGCAGCTCGCATTGTTCTTTCGAAACAATCAGGGTCCAAAGAGGGTCCAGTGGACCAGTCACTGCGCATGGACCTGCACCAAAGCGCTGCAGGAAGTGGCTCGTCGGAGGGACTGAGGTCGGTTGACTTCAATCAATCCAGGGACGGGGAGTGTGAACGGAGTAGAATGGAACCAAAGCGGTGTTCGTACTCGTACTTGCAGAGACATGTGTAGGAATGATGCAGGACATCTTTTCCTTTTACCTTAATTCCATTAAGTCGTTGTATTGGAGACGAAGTCGGTACGAGACACGAGTTGTAATTAAGACGCTGTCTGCAGCCGTTTCTGCGTAATTGACCCGAACTGCGGCGGACTAGTCCCATACATCAGCAAAGGTTTGCGCTCTGGAGCTCCGACTTCTGATTTGTTCAACATGTGAATCGAAAGAGTGTCTGCACGAGAACTCTTCTTGGGTTCTGAACGCTGCTGTGACTTTCACATATGGATGCTTTTGACACATTTTCCTCTTTCCTTTGTGAATTCTGCTTGCATTGAAAAAACGCTGCCTGAAAGGTTATCGATACACACTCGAGACCAGTAAATTTGCGCCCGGGAGACACATCCTGCGCAGGCGCTCCTTCAGAAACCTTTTGCCTGCTTTCTGTTCTCCCTCTCCAGAGGAAGAACAGGAGGTTCGGTTTCAAAATCAATGAAAAATACATTTGAAATGAAGAGCCCCGATCTGGCAGTCACCCGAAATAGTGTTTGGCTCTGCTGATCCATTTTCCATCGGTCGCTACATCATTTCCCCATTGCTAGGTGACAACTTGATTCTTACATTAAACATAGAGCTGTCAGGAAATGCAGTGTCTGCCTCGCCACACCCTGGAGAATATCAATTCCGAGTCGTCATTGCTGGTCTATCAGGCCCAGTGGCTTCGCACTGAGTACTTACAGCTCAACCGACATTTGGCCTTTGTGCCTCTGAAAAGAGTGATGACCAGGAGCTTGTTATTAAACCAAACAAATCTGTTACTAAGGACAAAATCTCCTTTTCAGCAATGTTGTTTGCTCGTCGACTCAAGCAGAGGCATAAAGAACCAATGCACAGTTCCAGAAACCCTTTCAAAGAATGAATCACTTTGTGCACAGCGAAAACAAAAGCATCAGTTCCCATGCGGGGACAGACGTTCAAAAGCCTAATCGGTGCATCCAGACTGTGTGCAGAAAGGCTCTGTCTCACACAATATGCACGATCGTCAGAAAAGGACCAGACGTATGCACGCTCATCCCAATTTTGTGGAACTTGTCGTGGATTGTCTGCCGATAGCTATCGGTACTCATGCTCCACGAAAATGGACAAGGAGAGGGGTTTACTGAACCGTACAGCCACACTCCAAATTTTCAACTTTCCACAGGAGGGAAAGGCTTTCGTGCAGAACTCCAATGACAAAGGCTCGCACTTGGGTGAGCAACAAGAGAGTGTGGACAATGGCGCGCTTCCGAAGGAGCTGTTGTTTGACATTTGGAGATGTGACCTTCATGTCAGGGCTCTTGTCTTATGAATGCTCAGATCGGTGAAACGTTCATCTGAACACTTGAAGCGCTCGTGGAATTTGCTTCCCTAGTTCCAAACCTGGTGTCAGACGGAGCGGTGTGTCTTCTGCGACGATTGATATGAATTGGTGAGAGGTTCACAACATTGAACCCTTCCGAAATCATCGCTTTTGGACTCCAAAAATATCTGCTGCTGTCATTGTGAATTGCAGTCATTGCAAAAGATTGTCATCTCACCATTCAACACACCAGATCACAGCAGAAATGTTGGAAAAACCATTTGTCGCAAGTCCCTCTGAAACAGTTCTCAACTTGCCCCACGAGTCAGGAGAAGCAAACAATTCTGTTTCAAGTGCGCTCTGGATCTGTCTTTCGAGACATCATTCGTTTTCGTTTTGTTCAACTGTCAAGTGAACTGGATTTGGTTTTGTGTTCTCCTTGATCCTGAACTGAGTTCACAATCGACATTTACGAAAATGTTTGGGAGTGTCAGTTTGCTGTCAATTTTCGAATTTGGAAGGACATACAGATTTGACGAATCGTTTTACACAATCAAATTTTGCTTCTGGAAGAGTTTTGTGAAAGCTTTGACACCCTCGAGGCAAGAAATGACAACGTCTGACAAATTTGATTGAAAATTTCAGAATGCCCGTTGACGCGCCTTTCCAAGTTGAAAACAAGCCCGTTTGGGCAAGTTCTCTTTGATCTGTTTCGATAAAACTGTTGTTTGTCGATTTCAACACACTGGCGTCTCACACAAATACGAGCACGGGGTGTCTGCATGTTCTTCTTTTGCCCGTACGAACAATAAACTGGCACTCAAACCACAAAGCCATTCCTGCCCAACAATGCCAACGACTGACCCAGGTTGGGCCGAACTTTCTCCGCCTGTGGCAAAAACATTTGCTCAAGAGGACTACGTGTCAGGATGAGAGCAACAGGCAGCTTTTTGGTGGCTTATGATTCAATTTCAAGACTTTTGCAAACAGATCTTGCACCGCACAAACACGCCAAATGAAAACAAACGGGCGAGGTTTCCCACAGACCACCTGCAGCTTCGATGCAGGCTTGTTGACTGTTTCTTTCTTGCAGCTCAGAAGATGCCCGTCGTATGTTGAGCGGATTGCACCCACGCCTCAAAAGATTTCTCCAAGTTGTGTCAGACTCAGTTGGGCAAAACATCCCTCCATCCACCATAGAAACACACAAACCACAACTCGCAACACAACGCTGTCGTTCTCTTCTCATCCACTCGTACGGACGAGTTGTGAGTAGACACCAGTTTCAACTGGACCAATGGTGCTGGAGATGAGTCGTGCTGACGAAATTCCACAGCAGAGTCTCTTGACACGAGCCTCACAGGGAACAGAACTGGAAATCTGTTGATTGTGAAATACAATGTTTGTTGCAGATGCTTGAATTTTGAACTTTGCGATCTGTGGTTGTGTGGTGCCTCAACACCAGACCTTTTCAGTGGCACCAGATCTGGTGAGCAAGTCGCGCGAGATCCTTTCTCAAAACAGACGAAAGCTGCTCAGCTTGTCACTGCATTTTGCACGAAGTGACACAACAGACAAATCCAGATCCTGATTCGTGCCTTTGGCGAGTGGGGATATTTGGACTGAATTTGACATCAGGGAATAAGTGACAAATTCGATATCATTTATGTTATCAAGAAGTCTCTGTGGACCTGCAGCGCGCTTGCCCTCGGACGGCTGAGCTGCTGCGCGACGCGATCCAGCTTCCGTGACCAGGGCGACATCACGCTGAATTTGGTCAGTAAAACTGCCTTTCTGCTTACCGTGTTTCCTGACTTTGTTGTTGCAGGTTCGAGCACCTGTTTGTTTGTTTGTTTCTGGAACAAATTCCATGGCTTATTGTGCTTCTGTTGACATTCTGTGAATTGCATCAAGACAGCAGTTGTCGTTTGTAATTGACGCTGTTCATCATGTATTTCACAATTGTGATGCTTTTTCACCAAGTTTTGCGTTGTGGTCACATCTGGGCACGTCCACCTTCGGCGGCTGAGAACGTTTGTTTCATCTATTGACCCAAGCGCCTGCCAACAGTTTGCCTGCCAACGCATTGCGCGTTGCCTTCTTCAGACGAAAGCTCAAAATGTAATTTCTAAGATGATCGGACAAGAAAAAGAAAACATTTTGTCGTTGGACAATGATGGTGCAGTCTCCTTCCTCTTCTGCAAAACTCTGCTTTGACTCGCAACAAAGAACCATCTGGAAGCCTGTCAAAACCGGCAAGACATATTTTCCCATTTGTCACACACGTCTTCCAATAGCCGGAAAAATTCCTCTGTGTTACCAGAATAGCTTGTGGAAAGCAATCTGTTCGGACACAAGCTGAGATCAATTGGATTCAAATTATCAATAACTTCACGAAGAGTTTCAAGAATGATAAATGTTGGGTCGTTTTCCTGTTTGGAGAATTGAAAGTTCGGACAGAGACAATGCGAGTGCAAGCCTTGAAGAGCCATTGACTTGTCCACAGGGAAAGGAAGCTTTCAGATATTTGCGCCCACCATGGATGTGAACGGACGTTTCACAAAACAATCTTGCCAATGTTGCTGTACGGAGTCCTGACTTTCACAGTGTCTTTGTCTGACAAATGGATTTCACCCGATGTCGACCAGATGTTTCCTGGTCTGCGTCTTGGCTGCAAATAAATGCTTTAATATCGATCAACCAATAACGGCAGACAGCGAGTGGAAAACCCTTCACCTCATGTGAGTCCCCTCGTTTAATTTGGTTGCTCTATTCCTCGGGCGACAACAAACTTTTCCAAATGGAGCACAGTCTCCGGGTATCATTTACAGTCCTTCATATTTGGTGAAATATCGGATTGAGGACTTCCTCAACAGTGCAATTTACCTGATTTATTCTTATGATTTGATCCTGTTGTGTTTCCACCCGGAAACCGACATGGACCTGGCACCTCATAAAGCGCAACAATGTTGACGGTTTCGCTAACAGCGCCCCGCAGGTACGGATTTTGAGCAAGCAGCTCAAAACGGACGACTGTACGATATTGATGCCCAGATAAAAAAGGAAAGTGCGTGAATTGGTGCCCGCTTAGTGGAAGAATTTGAGGCAACTTGCCCATCTGACCCCTCTGGTGGGTCGAGGATTTGGGTCCGGGAGGGGCAGTCCTGACTGAAGTCGAAACTTGGCGGTTGGGGAGGCAACAACGAGTGCCACGTGACAGCAACAAATTCTATCTTTCAGGGGAAGGAGACATGCTCCCGCCTGTCCCTGGATCCGCAAGATATGAGGTCCATTCCATTTTAAATTTTTGGAAGTCTCACCCACAGGCAGACGTTTTCTCTGACAAGGCGGCACGCTGTGCGTGTGCAGCACAGCAACTGATCTGAAAACATTAAATCGGACAGATTTGCAGTCATACCGGTCAATTTTGCCAGGACTTGGACAAAAGAGTTCAGACGAGAAGATAATCGAGTCCGAAATCACGTGACCTCTGCAGCCAGTCTCTTCTGTGTTTTTGGTCTGGAGCAGGAGATCGACCTGACACCTCAGTATCTCAAGGCGTTTCGTTGTTCTGAACAGTTACACAACCAGCGGTAAATTCTGCCCAGCAAATAAATGTCAATTGTTGAAATTTGCCCCTTCAGTTCCGCAAAGGTAATGTAATGGAAGAATCTCCACGACATCAGTTTCCAAGAAGGAAAAAAAGCAACCAAGAGCCAATGCCCAATTCGTTTTATTCAATGAAACCACTTTGGGAATTGTTTTTAGGTTTCCGACACTGGCTTCGAAGTCAAATTTGGTTTCCAAATTGCTCATTTCAAAGCTGAATCTCAGTGTCTGTGACATTCATGAACTGTGGTGCACAGGGGACCTCGGGCCTTTCGTTGGTGCAACGAGTCGCCGCCGAAGGACACGCAGTCCCCAAGTTACCTCTCCAACAGTTCTTCCTTGCGTTTGTTTGGCATTGAATAATGATACCAAACAACAGAACCTGCACAAGCTGCACTGTGTGTCCAGAAGGCCTCGTCAAGTGAAGAGAAGGACAGGGAGTCCCCTTTGTCGCGTCTGTCAGGACGGGTTCCTCTGGGCATAAAGTTCGCACTATCCCCTTCTTGTTTGTCCTATCAGTCTCTTTCGTTCAAAGAGAGATGTCGACATCAAGTTCAGGCGCTTGTGTGTTTCTACATGCAGGGTACAAGCAGAGGTCTGCAGTCACGCGCTCAATTGTTGATTCTCGATGCTTGTTCGGTGCAGCTCCGTCCAATGTGCCTGGTCACAGGTGGGTTTCTATTTGCTATCGACAAGTACATTTCCAAAACCAGATCATCACAGCGATCTTTCTGTGTTTCTAAATGGAACAGAAACGCAGAAGTTAACACGTGCAAGTTAAATTGAGGCTGGCGAGGTAGTTTGACAGGACATCACCTATATGTTCTTGTGTCAAACTTCGGGGTTTATTTGTCCTGGAATGGAGAACGAAACAGTGAAGCAGCAAATCGCATTGTGTTCCACCTCTCGAGGTTCCCCTGCGGTCTGCCAATTAGGAGAACCTGAAGTGCCGCAGCACCAGCCTTGGAGGGAGGAAGCCTCGGCACCTGGAACTTCCGAACAGCCTCGTCGCGTTCAGTCAGACAAACCCACCCCAATTCGTGCACTGGCTGCACGTGACGTCCGTAAATGTGGCTTGGTGCGGAAGGGGGGGGAGTGTCAAAAATGCAGGCTATCGTGGTTCGTTGGCCATGTGGATGAAGTCACCGTTTCAGTTCCTTCTTGGAATATTTGGGGTTTGGTCACAGTCTTGATTTTTCGCCTGCGATTCCTTGGTAGCGAGGCGGTGGGTGGTGTCTCTGGTCTGTCATGATCACGCATGCAATCTACAATCCTTCCAAGCGAGTGATTGCTGAAAAATTTCCACCTCTTGTCTGGGGGTATGTTTGTCACAGTTGAATGTGTGAAGTGTTTGATCATCAGAATTCCACGCACGACTTGCACTTGAAAGTGCATCAAGTCTGTTTGACGTGCCGATCGGGCTTTCAGCAACGCACTCAGTGTTGGTCTCTGCAGTTCCAACTGAGCTGTCGACACAAAGCAATTTACAAAATTTTAGCACCTGGTGCATTTCACGCTCCATGTACCGGGATATCGATCTCAAATTGATTTAATGTTCATGCAACTTGGTTTGAGTTTGAAGCTGAGCGTTGGAGCCTTGACAGTTTGTCATTCTGAAAGTACTCCAACGCCAAAGTACCTACAAGAACTCAAGCATGTGTGCAGTTTTGAAAAGTACCCATGGATGGCTTCCCGTCCTTGCCAACGTGAAGGCTTGTGCTGCTTCGAAGTCTTGTGTGGTCTCTACAAGCAAAGTTGCAGACTGAGGCTAGGCTGAGGAAATTGTGATTTTGATTTTGACATCAACCTGAGGTGAGATGAAACACCCACGTTTCAGGCGAACTTTGTTTGGAAATCATCCAAGCAGTCTGAGAGTCTGTGAACGTGGAGCTATTTTGAGCTTGTAAAAAATACTTGATCAGCTGGAAGTGCTTGTCGAGCCAACAACGCTCCAGTCTGTCCTGGTTACGCACCAAGAGCAAATCAATGTGGATTTGACGTTTGAAGTAAGAAATAACAACGTCACCCCTTGAAAGTGTCTGTCGTTTTTATAAACTGCGCAACCCAAAAAAGGGAAGTTTGTGTGCAGTTTCAAAATGAAAGAGTAAAGAAATGGCTGCGCAACAACGTTTGCAAACAATCCAAGATTTTTGAGTTGTCTGCTGCAATCAAGTGTTGCTAGTGTGCACACAGAAAAATAAAGAGATTGAAGTCGTCCTGTCTGAGCAAGTGTGTCGACTAGTGTTTGAGCTGTTGAAAAAGAAAATTGGCTGAGCAGCACTGCACAGCTAAAACTTATCCTTGAACACCCATAAAGCTTTCCACGAAGACGCTGAATCCACTTCTCACTTCCTGTTTTGTCATTTTCCCATTCAAGGCCAAAACTAGCCAACAGCCATCAGGCAAAGAAAGAACTACATGTGTCATGGAGGCAGAAGGAAGGCTGGAGAGACCTTGGTGCCTCACAATTGGTTCGAGGTTGAGAAAGGAAGGAACCTACACGAACAGAGTAACCAACAGAGTTATTCCAGTGTTGATGTTTCGAATGCGTGAGCAACAAGAATTTGACTACATACTCGTACATGACTTTTGGGCTGAAGGAAAAATGGCAACACGTCTTGCACTGGCAACCATGGAGCGCTGCAGACCAATCCGTTTTGCATGATGCTTATGGAGACAGGCAACAGGAGAAAATGACAAACATCGCAGCAATTAACATCTCATACCGCAGGTACAGAACCCAATTGGTTTGACCTTGGTCCGACGAAGGAGATGATGGAAATTAAACAGGGAACTTCAAAGGCGAGCAGTCAAAGTTTACACAGGAAAGAAATACCCCTCAAGGATATTGGTTTCTTACTCATGCTCGTATTTGGTCACGAAACTGCGTGCAAAACTTGACATTCCATTCTTGTTTCGAACATGGAGGGACTTTTTCAGTTGTGTCAAAACAAGGAAGTTCACTTGTGCTGCCCTTCCGGACAAAAAAAGATAAGAAACAAAAATGTGTCCAGTTGGGTTTGTCGTGAGGGGCACTGAAATTCCTGATAAATCAAGTGTCACTCTTGAGGAAATCGTTGGCTTTGACTCGTGTTTTGTTCTTTCTTTTCTCTTTTGTCAACAATTGTTGTTGTCTCGGTTGGCTGGATGGCATATGCAGTTTCCATACAATAGTTTCTAAATTTTTCTGGATATCATGACTGGATGTAGATTTTTTTCTTTACATACAAAAATATCTGAATACCTTTGCATAATAGATGGGATTATGTTGTATGACTGGATGGCATTTGTATAGTTCCTGTATAGTAGTTTTAATTTTTTTGGATGTTATGACCAGATGTAGATGTTTGTTCCTTTGTACATACAGTATCTAAAATCTTCATAAAATGGATGAGATAATCTCAGAAATTTGTCTTATACCATACTATCCAGCTCCCCTGCAATGGGCTGAACTACTACCAGAGCAATCAGTATGATGGGCCAGCCCATCATATCTACCCTATTGCAGGGGGTGTGTCCCCATCCATTGATAATGCACTGGGTGGGTTCAGCAATGCGGCAGCAAGCGCGATGGGGTGGATGCATCGGGCGACGCATCCACCCCGTCGCGCTTCAGTGTGTCCGTACCCTTATCTGTCACTCTCCCTCTCTGACACCAACAGCTACCTGAACGGGAAGTCAAAGGTACAGGGATCTTGGAATCTTCTGTGCATCTGTAAGAAATCCGTTGCAAGGATGGATTGTTGATGAAAGATAACTCAGCTTGAAAGACTCCTCTGGTCATGCAAGTTTTATGTTGAAAAGAAGCCTGGAAAGATAGATTCAAGTGGTGCCTCAGGTGAGTGCTACAGACGCCGATCAGGTGTTTCTTTCAGGAAACCACAGCAACATTGTCTTCTGCACGTTGTTTTTTGGCAAATCGAATTGTTATTCATCCCTGGTTTGTTCAGCACATTTTGTCCATGTTTTTTTCTGCTTTTTGGGAGGAGCATGCAGGGACTGCGTGCTTCGTTCTCTTTCATTTTCTTGAAGACACACGATTTGAAACGTTGGGTTCCATGTTGTCACAGCGCGCTGTTTGTGGGTTCACCTGCTTTCCACTTCACTTTGAGGTAGCGTACCACAGGGGGAGCGCCTTCAGAACTTGCAGTTTTGCTCCCATATGCAAAAGAGTGAGTTCGATGGCTAGTTTCCGCTCAACATGAAATGAGATGATGAAAATAAATGTTTCAGTTGATCGGTCTGATTTAATATACTGAAACTGAAAACACAACATGTACCCGAATGTGATCAAGTTGAATCTCCTCGCAGATCGGATAAACAAACGGCAGTCTGTCAGGACATGGTCTGCTTTGCATCACACACAACACGCACGCACACACACACACACACACACACACACACACACACACACACACACACACACACACACACACCATGGGCGTACTCAAACTCGCGCAGACGTGTTCAGAACACTGATACATAACACACACAGCAAGGGAGTGAATACAAAGCTGTTCCATTTGGGCCAAAGAACACAAAGCAATTTGAGTGCGGTGAAGACAGCGTTGGAGACAGCGAGATGCGCTGCAACGATGATTTCAATTTGCCACACATGAAGCAGTTTAAATTTTGAGAATAATGATTTAATTTCGCGATGAAATGGGCTCTAAAATTAGATCAGGACCCATTTGCAACTTTTCTTCAAAAGTGTGAGTCTGTGTGAAGAATTTTGAGCAGCTATGTTCAGCATTTTAGTATTTTGCTCACAGTGAGAGCTGTGCACTTCATTTCACGCACTGCCGGATTGATTGACATTCCGTAAAAGTATATCTCCAGTTGCCAAGGGATAGGTTCCTGCGAATGGAAATTTGATCCATTGCCTGAGACCCGAGCCTCTGTCCATAAAAAGAAACATTAGATCTTATCTCTTATTATCAAGGAAACGAGCCACTGAAGAAAAATTTCCCTCGAAGCATGCGCGAGACAAATCTATTCCTGTTCGTCTGAGACTTGGTTGTGCGCAAACACAACAAGCAGCAGCTTTGCGCACAGCGCGAAAAAGCTGAATGACTAAATGAATGACTAAAAGAAGCTTTCGTGACGGAATGCGGACATTCGCTTTGTGGATTCACTCACTCATGTTTTTTTCACCCCGTGTTGCGTCTGAAGTTGGACTGCCTGGGTGAGGAGCAGGACGGTAGTGAGAAGCGAGACCAGCGCTCCACCGTCCTCGCCGCCGACACCGCCGCCGCCGCCGCCGCCGCCGCCGCGCTCCTCTCTCTGAAGCTGTCGCACAATAGGTACAACTGTTTTCGCATTCATCTTGTGCTCAATAGACTCCTCCACATCGCAATGATCTTTGAAACACGTAGGTGTTCTTTTCCGCTGATTTCTGCACAAACCCACTAAGCTCACGACTTTTGCGTGCTTTCATTGGCTTCTCAGTTTGTTTGAGCCAAAAAGTAGAAACTCAAAAAGCTTTCAATTTTGTCGTGTGGAAACGGCAAAAACGTGCTGACTAAATTTTGTGGAAACAGGAACACCTGGATCACTGAACGGGCACGCACGGCAGCTTTTACTTGAAGCCGTTGCCGTCAGATGAGAACGTTGGAGAGGAGGTTCCGCTGCAGAGGAATTACGTGCGATAGGCTCTGAGGTAGGTGAATTTGTGTTTGATATCTTTGCTTCTGTTGAGACAGCGGGTGTGTGCTTCTGTGCGCTGGGAAAAAAGTTTTCTTCTCCGGTCCATGTGATAAGGAGGGTGTTCCATCTTCAGATGAATGAAAACTTGCTGAAACCATTCAGGTCATTCCACAGAAACACTTCAACCTCTCCTTGGACTGCTTGTCAGGAGCAACGTTTTTCCTCACGAAGTGAGTTTTTCCTGCTCTCATGAATAGTCGCCGAATTGTGGGTTTCATGTCTCCTCACCGACCAAGAGAGACAAAATTCCAGACCTTTGTAGCACGGGAGGCAAAAGGGGAATTCGAAGTCTTTTTTTCGCAACATCCAACAAATTTCGGTCTTTGACAACACAGTATTCTTTGACCAGTGTTCTGCGCTGTCTTCCGCCTGGCGGAACCACGGCGCTCGGTGCATCGTCAGGAACCTTTGAGTGCAATTCATTTCGCCAAGTTCACAGCGTTTTAGTCTCCAGTGCAGTCTTGGTTCAAGATTTGTCTTTGATCGGTTGCGCAAGAGAAAGCAAAGGCGACAAAGGACCAAAATGTGGAATCCACCCAGGGTCCACCCATTGGGCAACGACGAATCTCCATAACATTTGAATGCATGTTGAAATTTGTAAAGGTTTTTGGAATTTTAATTGAACATCCGACTTAATATCACGCGACACTTGGCAGAGTCATGAATAACAATGGCCGCAGAACCACTCTCCGTTGATGGTTGTGATTAGTCGACTTGGAAATCATTGAATGTCAGATTGAAATTCAATTCTCACGCCTCGCACACCATCTCGTTCCATCAAGACGCGGCGGTGATTACAGTCCAGCAGAGATGAGTTGCGTGCCGCCTGGTTCTTCAGTCCAGTGAAGACTTCCATGTCCCAGTCGCATTGTCCTTGAGAACAGACGGAGTGATCTTGTCGCACAAGAGCCTTGATGGCTTCTTCAGTGACGGCGTTTCCCCCGGAATGGACCAGCCAAAGTCCAATCAATAGCAACAATCTTTGAGCTCTGCCTTTTTAATGCTCAAGTCCAGAAGTGTTTTTGGTTCGCTTTCAAAAAACAGAGAATGTCAACACACCAACCCGTCCATCGTTGATGTCTCTTCCTTCAAGGATTCGTCTCACCAGATCAGTGTGAGCAAAAGTTTCCCGAGGTCGTGGCTGAATTGGAGGGAACCAGCTGCGGGAATGTGGCCGCGCTGCGACTCTGGTGATGATTCTCATCTGAACGCAAAGTTTCTATGCCGCAGGAATGTTGTTTTGGGGAACACAATTCATCTTCAGTTGATATTGGGAAGTAGTTCCACAGCGAAACGCAATACGAGGCAAATTGTAGCTCAAGTGCATATTTAATGGAAGTATAATGGGAACGTGCGCTGAAACTGCACAGCTCATCGCTCGGGAATCGCGAATGAAACCTGCTTTCGATACCTGCTTCATTCTTCCATTTCAGCCAGATGAAATGTTTTTTCAGCTCCTCATTCCTTTGCGTTCACAACTTCCATATCACGTTCGGTGCCTTTTTTCACCACATCAGTGCAGAAAGTGCGATGTGGGGGCGCAAAAGACCGGGCCCGTGGTCAAGCTTGAGTTTCACTGCAGCTGGACAGCTGTCTGGGCTTAGTGGAAGTTTAGTGGCGTCTCGAAAATAGCGTCTGGGGTTTGGACAGATTCCGCCTGGCAGAAGCTGATGCGGAATCGTGCGCCCTTTCACCGGAATTGAGACGGGTGAATCGGCGGAAGCGGCGCGTCGAATTGTGATTGACAAGAAAAAGCAAACAAAGGAACTGAAACCTAAAGCAAACATTGAACTGCGTCAGAGCGCATTGCCTCAACTTCAGCACAAAATGTTGCTCTTGGAGTGCTCGGTGCACGAAACGACCGAGGCCCTCAACGCAGGAACGGACGGATTCCATGTGACTCGTGGGACGGAGGCGCTCGTCGTCCTAATAGATTTAACGTGGCTGTGTGTGGAAGTGAGGTCGCAGGAGTCTGCTCCTCTCCCGATTAACCCTGTTTCCCTCTCCTCCTGCATTCGCATTGAGATGTCGTGGTCCGTTGTTGGAAATCCAAGTGCCCGCTGATTGCGTGTTATTACTACAAAATGTCTAATAGGCAATCGCATCACAGCTTTATTGTCCACTGGCATTAGCAAATCATCGGGCGCAATGAAATTAGTGTCTGATAGTGCGCTCCGAGCTAATGTCGGTTCGATGTTCATTGGAAGATGCAGTCAGAATAAAACTTCCTGCAGTAAGCGGAAATTACCTCTTGCGTTCGCTTCCTTCATCTCCTCTTGAAAAGGTAAAACAGTTGTGATTCTTCATTTGCACCGAACACAAGCCTCAGATACCTGGGATTCGGCGTCGAGTTTCTGTGAATGCTTTCCACAGAACATGCCGTGTTTCTAGCTTTCAAAACAAAATATCTTCTTTCAGAAAAACACGAAACAATAAGGCGTGGAACTCTTTCGAAACTGATTTGTGAAAGCGTCAAAAAGCGCAGCGAAAACATTTGTCTCAGTCGTGACCAATGGACAAGGGACAGACTTTCTTTTGCCGCTGAAACACGACTGCAGATTCTGCAGTCAGTTTTTCCCCCTGAAATCTCTTGCTTCTCGAGAGCCAGAGGCACATCAACTCATCTTGCCATTCTCCTCGTGATATGTGCTGTTGTGCCCTGTGTACACACATCCATAAAGAGGCAATTCCAATGCTTTCCACAGGAAATTCTGCACTGAATGCTTCCTTCAGTGTTCCTGGCAGGTTCAATTCTGAAGGTTTCACTTTTACATGTGCATGTGCATGTTGTGTGTGGACAAGTTGAACAGGCAGTGAAGACTAAAATATCGAAGTGTTTTCATCTCTTTTGAGGGTTCGTGTTTCCACAAGCGAAAATCCTGAAACAAGTGGCTTTTGCTACGCATTTTGCCTGTGTTCTTGTTTGTCGTACGTCGTTCTGTGACTCTGGGATGTGAGAAAAAGACAAAGGGAGTGGGTGACAGAGCGAGCGAGAGAAAGAGCGACAGACACACAAACAGACAGACAGATAGAGGAAAACAAGAGAGATTGGGACAGAATCATTCACAGTACCTGTGGGACAGTGGAGTCGTTGTCCAAGGCCAAGCATATTTCTTAAAACGATTTGGCAATTGTTTTGTGAGCTTGACCTCGAGTCAGCTTTGAAGATCACACAACAATGCTGCAGCACTGTGCGCCATTCACGAAAGACACAGGCGCGTTATCGCTGTCAGACGATGATGCACTGAGGGCGTTGTTAAAATATTCATGTCGTAGCAATCCATAAGAAAAGCCTGTCGTGACGAGTGTTCCATTTGAGACTGTTCGTTATCGCTTCCCAACAGAAACATCTGTTCTCATGATTGATTCTGCGCATTTTGGATTTGGATGCGTATGAAGGAGGCTGACTTCAGTTCAGTTCATGTTTATGGTTTCAACTCGCTTGACATGGAGTCTGAATTTGTTTGTTTTCCTTGATGAATGTTCAGAATGGAGCGTGGTGGCAATTGACTTTTTTTGTGCAGAAACAGAAGACAACCCCGACAACAAATGACGAAAAAGAGCATCTGCTTATTGATTGTTGGAAAAAAATCACTTAATTTTAATCTGCAAAACAAACTCGTTGCATTGAAAGAACAAACTACTGAAAAAAAGAGAAACGACAAAAATTGCCAAGTTTTTATCAACGCCAGAAGGAAACGAATGCACAAAATTGTCCGACTCCTTTTTGCCGAAAAAAGCACAAAACTAGGGGTGCATCTTGCACCGGCAGCAGGAATATTGTTCTTGAAGAGACACATCAGCACCCTGGCTCCACCATTTGTGGTGGATCTGATCCCACTGGTTGGCATGGTGGACTTGACCTCACTCGATTGAATGGTGGGTGGGATCTTGGGTGCGGAAACACGGGTGGAAACGGTGTTCTTGAGGTCATTCAACCTGCGACCCTGAAAAACTGTAAGTGACCGCGTGGAAGGGTTTTGGTGTTTTCTTGTACACAAGTCGACGTCCACCTTGGCAGTGAATCCCTCATCATGATCTCACCATCTCCACGAACTGCAGCAGACTCCATCATGGACCTCTTGACGCTCAATTGGAGTTGCCTGGAGCGTTTTCCCTTCTCAAATGAACCTGCTGGTTATCGCTGAAGCAGCGCAAACCCAACGGCAATATTGCACAATGCAAACAAAACCGATCATTCCGACACTTGTTCGGGTAGATCTGCATCTGATGTTCCACGGCTGGCAAATATGAAATGGTGCGGCGGCGGTGGGGGGACAACGAGCGCCTCGAGCCTTCAGCTGAACACACTCTCCGTGTCAACACGCTGACCCGGCGCACGCGACGGTCAGATTAAAATTCCCGGATATGGAAATGTGATTCCACGCGAATCCTTCAGAAGTGTGTTGATCTCATTTGGAGCTGTGCGCCTGCTGTCAGAGTTGGTTGTTGTTGCCGTGACAGGTGTGGGAAGTAACCCGTGACCTCCTGTCGTGCTCAAGTGGAGTGAGACGCAGGTGACATTTGCAGGAACTGCACTTTTGAGGTTTGTTAATTCCCCGTGTTGGCGTGTGCCCAGTACATTGACCTGACCGTCCAAATGTGGGACCTGGCTGTCTAAATGTGGAGAATGGTATGCAGAACAGACAGACAAGTTTCACCATCAGGCAATGAATATTGCGCACTCGGCAGAACCAGCCCCACACACAAGGTGAAGCGATTCTCCTCGTCCTTGAGACAGATGCAAATGATTGTGACTGCTTCGCGCAGCCATCTGTGCTCGGAAATTGTGAAACGACAGAAAAAAGTAACCAACAGAAGAAAACATTCCATATTAATCACGACAGAAAATCGCTTTTTTGCACGCCTGAGTATCTCCGTCGCCGCATGCGGTTTTGTCTCATTTTCTCGGGGAGTCTGTCGCTGTCAGATGGTGTTGGAACTTGATCTCTTGGAGCAGAAGAATGCGAAGCCAAATCCTGCAGCTTGACTCTGGACATTGTGGAACAAACGTTTTCAAGCTTCAATCAAAAAACAACGCGAGTCCAGGTTCCTGGTCGCACACCAGAGAGGACCAGTGGGCAGATTGGCCAACTCGTGCGCACCATGTTGCAAACGTTTTGCAGAGTGACTCGATAGTTCAGGGTTTCCCAATTTGTCAGCGTTGAATCCAAGAAGCTCAAGCGTCGAATCTCCCCAACATCATGCAAACCAAAGCGTTGGTCTGAAGCGCAATTTGGCGCTTTTCTCCAACACTGCGAGGAATATTTCAGATCACGAAGGATGATGAATAATTCTCGGTGAATCTTCGCATGTTTATTTCTGTAAGTCAAGATAAATTGAATTAGCGTATGCTTGCCCTTACATTCGAGGGAAATCTGAAATGTAATTTGTCTAAAAGCTGAAGATAAACATTCAAATATCCGGAAATTGTATTGCAGAGGAGAGCGATTGTTACAACTTTGTGCAGAAGCAGGAGATGCCTGGAAGGGAAAGCAGTGAGCAAATATCAGTGTCAGGCGGAATGAACGCGGGTCCTTATTAGGGAGAGTTATCGGATGAAGGAGATCAGGCTCGCAGACACTTCTGCTGATATAATTGGAAAGTTGTCGAGACCATTGTTGGAAAGCATTCATTTACTGAGCCGCAGTGATTCAGACAAACACTGCCGAGGCCACGTCAGCAGCTCAAAAGAAATACATCTCGTCGTGCAACTTCTCACGTTTCGTGATGAAATGAAACGCTGGGCTGAACTGCTGGCGGACACTGCGTGAGAGAATTTTCATGTTTTGCAACAAAAACTACATCTGGAAACAGGTGAGCTCTGGAAGTCCGATCGTCTTTCCGGACGGCACGAATCGTTTTTGTCCGGGTTCCTGACGATCACGTCAAACCACGCCACGTGAGCTCATCTGATGAACCGCAACCGGCTTTCGTGAGAACGCCACAAAACAAGAGCCTGGTCCTCAATCGGCAGGTAAAGATTTTCGCTCTCTTTTTGTCATTTCTCACGTTCAAATTGGAAGAGCGTTGACCAAAGTATTCAATCGCAAAGAACCAGGTGTGTTTGGAAGTGTGGCGACACGTACGTTTGTTTGTGTTGCGTCGTTCAGTGGAAATCTGACAGCTGCATCAAAAACCAACTCCCAACAAAAACGAAAATTGCCCCATGCAATGATCTTGTTGAAAGCGATGCGATAAACCTGAACCGTGGAATAATTGAGCCAAACGAACGGCACGCGAATGATAGCACAGCTGTTTGTGCAGCAGGACCTGTGGTGATCTTGTGCTCCACACACCACTTCAGAATGGACATCACGATGGCTCGCGTGCAAGCTGCATAATTGGGTGCGGACACCTTCGCGTTGCGTTGTGTTTCGATGAGCTCTGATCCGACACCACCACACGTTCGGCGTGGGCGGCACAAGACAATGGTTACAATTAGATCCACAAAGAAAGTTTTTACCGGACGGGACTCTGATGTACTGGAGCAAACCACTCGTATGTTATTGTTTTCTTGTCCTTTTGGTCACTCTACTTTCAATTGCTTTGCTTGAACGTCATGTCGTGTGTGTGTGTGTGTGTGTGTGTGTGTGTGTGTGTGTGTGTGTCTGTCTGTCTGTCTGTCTGTCTGTCTGTGTGTGTGTGTGTGTGTGTGTGTGTGTGTGTGTGTGCGTGTCTATGAGCGTGTGTGTGTGCGTGTGTGCTTGCACAGTGAATGCTTGGATGTGCTGCAATCCCCAGGCTAGATTTCAGCGTTTCCCATGTCCTCACAAAAAAACCTGACCCAGGAATGTATTGAATACTGAACTCGTGAAAGTGTAAGAAAGGCGTGTTGCCAACGTGGAATTTTTTGTGTTCCAGTTATTTGTTTGAAAACATTATGGCTTTTCTCTGGAGACCAAGTCGTGGGGTTCTGACGTGCGGTTAAGTTACGGTTGTGCCATTTGTGTTCCTATTTGTCGTCTACATCAGACAAGGATCAAATGAATTTTTATTCCGTGCAGAACAGAAGATGATTCACCGATTCATTATGGAGCTGTAGGGTGTGGATATGAGACCACAGATCACTTTTACACTGACATCTTCATTGTCACCGGACGTGACGGGATGTTGAATGACCAAACGGGTCAAATGACCAGTTTGTGTTGTCCGCTGAATTCCGCCTGTCTGACGGGCTGTGAGTTCACGTTGACATTGTCACTTGACGAGTGATCGGAAGGTGACCTTGATGACTGTCCCGGATTTAATCAAACTTCATGATTCTGTATTTGCGTGCGAAAAACAGCATCCGCATCACTGCAGTGTTGTTGGTCAAATGCGCAGCTGCATGCTCAATGAACTCGCGATTTGTTGAGACTGCATGCGCAGCATTCCACTTGTGTTGCGCGTAAAAAAGTGAGGCTGTACGAGGTATGATGACTGCGTTCTGTCTGTGTTTTTGTGAGAAATGTATGAATTGCCACAAACCATTTTCGTCTCCCGAGAGACAGCAAATTGTGTTTGTGGGAGAAACAGAAAGAGGTGGATGGAATCATCATGCGGCCTGTGGTTCTTCACTGACAAAAGGTGGCTGCTCTCGGGCTATTCGCCATTAATGGGCAGGTCAGATTTCGTGCTGCGAGGCCTCACAGTTCATTTCCTCTCGAAGGTGGCGTTGTCCGAGTCAATTTGAACACTGATGTCATCCCCTGCAGCTGAAAGTTTGCGTCTCCACAGAAAGAGAGGCAGAGGTAAAAACAAGCATCCCGAAATATATCGGAGATTCCCCAATGCCAAAAGAAGAAATTTCTCTGACTGGTTCACTCGCTCTGAACACCTGATTTGAAGAACAAAGCAAAGAACTCTTGAAAGAAAAAAAAAGTTCCAGCAGGTTTTACTGCCCCCGGTGGTGCACCTGCAGACGCGCCAAATGAAAGTGGGACCAGGCGAACCAAGGTGATAATTGCTTGAGTGTTCGCTGGGAATTTGCCTGCACAGATGGAGAGTCGGTCTTTTTTTCAACGGCGGAACTCGCAAGGCGAGCCGCCACGCACAGGTAACGACTGACTCGGACTCAATCGAGCACGTTGAAAGCTGAGGGAAACATTTCTGCAATGAAAAAAAGTCTGGGAAAAATTTGTTTGAAAATGTAAAATGATGTCGTGCAACAAACACCGAGTTAATTGATAAATGTGAAAAGTAAAAATGAAAAGTGAATTAATTTTCATCACGTTCGTCATAAAGATTAATTTCGTCTGCGGAGAGAACGCGATCCCGAGAAAGCTACTTGTCCTCAAACGGGGCTAAAAACGTGGCAAGGATGTTGTTTTTTCATTGATTGCTTCTGATCTTTTGATGTGGTTTCCAGAGAAAAACTGTGTCATCTTCACTTCGCTCTGCGTCGAAACATTGCGCAAAAATGGAGGAGCAGGATTTTTCATGTGTTGCCAAAATACCGTGAGGTTGTTTTTCCTCACTTCAACCCGCCTATGGCTGCGAGATTTTCCTGGCTGAAATGGATAAACGAAGCAGAAGAACTTTTCTTTTTGAAATCAACACAATCTGGTCTGCATGCAACACGTGATGTTGCGCGTTTTGAGTGAAATTCGATTCAACGATATTTTCTTTGAAGTTTCGTTGCCAGAATGAATGTTGCACAAGTTAATTGGAGCCGGAATCAAATCGTGGAAAAAAGAACGTGCGTGCGTGGCTTTGGAACGGAGGATGGAGGGTCGTTGTGATCCGATCTGCAGGGAGCGACGATGCAGCGTGTTCCTCCTTGTGCGGCGATCAGCTGCTGCAGCAGGAAACTCGTTTCCGCTGAGAGGCGCGGCGCAGAGCGGGAGATTTCCGTCAATCACTTCAATTAAAACGAACAATTCTTCCGGATTATTTGCCTAAAACTGTCTGAGACAGAAGCGGCTGAATAAAGCCAATTGTGAAGGACAATGATGTCCTCCGTGGAACCACGACAACTGGAGACTGAATATGACTTGAACATGCAACTCATTGGGGTCTGCACGCAATTTCACGCTTATCGATGACCACGAGCCCAGGGACGAGTTCAGAGGAAATCTGGGTGAATCTCAAATATTATGTTTGTCTCTTTTACATGGTAACAATTGTGCGGGAATGTTTGCCTTTTTCCCGACGGTTTCTCGTATCCAATCCTTTTGTCGGTGGATCGGAGGCAGCCTTATCCCCGCTGTTTGCTCAGACTCTGCTTCTCGTCTGAGCCCCACAAAGCAACTAATCAGAGAAAAAATGGGAAAAATTCTCCCATGGATGACGGAGAGATGGAGGGATAATCCTCCTCTTAGTGGAGAATCACATTGAAAAGTTGAGCACTGTTGAATGGCTCCTTTAATAGGGTTCCGTCTATCTGGCATCTCCTGCGGAAAGACGAGTCCCCGTGTTTCATTTCGGAGACGCTGCTTGTCGCACGGACCGTGCGTGAAATGAAGATTGGCGCGGATTTCGCTGTATCACACTTGGTGCAACTCCACCCGAGACTCGGAGGCATTGAGCCAGGAATAACAAAGGGAAGAATGGAGTAATTCTCAACAGCTTTCGCTCTCGCCGGAAACGCTGCATGAGTTCTCTCCTCTGCGAATCTCTGGAAAGCTTTTTCCAGGGAGTCTGTTGGGGCTGCTCTTCGGGGAATAGATTTCCCGCAGTTCCGGAATTATTCTCCTCGATGTATGCAATAAAGTTAATGGTTTGATCTGATAAAGTACTGAAACGAAAATTGTATGTCTCTGTGGTGAACAAACAAAACAGCGTTCTTTCGTGAAGGGAAGAGACGACTGCGCGGAAATAATGGTTCCCCATCCAGAGTCTGCAGTCAACCCCTTTCGGTTGATCAAATTTCGAATTCGCCATTGGTCGGTGTCCGCATGCGTGAGCAGATTGGTGCAACCGCTTGAGTACCTTGTGTGTAAAGGACAGCTTGACTGCGTGAACAGCGTCCGCGTTTCACAGTTCAACGAGTACACATGTGGTACTGTGAGGCCACTGCTTGGGTCATTTCGTGCACGCCAGCGGAGTGCATTGCATGTGCGCATGCATCTACTTGCTTGCACAACAAGGAACACTTACATTCTGACCCACTTTTTCTGAGACGAGGAACTTCATCAGTTGTCAAAATGTTCGAGTGCGGTGAGTCAATGCTTTATTCGTGTGCACAAGTGACAGGAAGTGGGTGGTGCAATGATTCCTCTATGTGAGATGCACTTGTGTGCAAAAGGGAAAGAACAATTAGCAACCGAAAAGAACCAAACTGGTGCATCTGTTGGGTGACATTATTCCACCATGGGAAGGAACTCTGCGTGCCAGGCAGGTTTGTTTTGCCACAACCTGTGAGGCTTTCACAAATGAATTGAGAGGCGATGTGCGGTTTCACAGCACAATGGTTCACAGGCTTCGGGTGGATAATGAGCTGATCCGCAGCCTGATTAAAGTTTACCCGAGTACATTCCCTGTGTTCCTGTTTGAGTACATTCTGTTGTTGTTGGATGCCGCACTGCACCCATTGTAAACCTCAATCTCTGCATCTGATGCAAGAAGTTCACTTTAGCACAAGAAACCTGTTGAGTTGGTACGTACGGTACATTGAGAGGTGGGTCCGTTCCGGCACAACAATTGGATGGCAACAGAGCAGATGCCTCCAAGTGAGATCTGCAACGACAGAGAGCATTGTGATTCAAAACACGCGTGCATGCCGTCGACATTTCCCGAATGAACTTAACACAGAAACGTGTGGAAATGTCCGCCTCTCTCGCACTCGGACGAACATACTGCGAGCATATAATTGGTATCAAATTGGCCGGCAGTACTGATCAGTGACACAAACTTGGTTCGCCAGTGTGCTCAGGCAGACTGCAAAACAAGAATCATTTTTCTCATTTGGAATGTACTGAACCTGATCCTGTCCACGCCGGCCATGCCCCTTGTGCAGGAGGAAATTGGTGTGACGCGAGACAACTCGCACCCGGGACACTTGTTGAACGAACATCTCATTCGTTTTTCCTATGTTACCATTGGAATGTAAACCTCAATTGTTCGTCGTCATACAGAGTTTCAAGATTTACCAATTGAATGGCATCTCAATTGCGTCGGGGACGACGAGACTTGCTGCACCTTCGCAGTGATGGATGGTGCTCATTTATTTTGATGTTCACCTGAAGTTGTCAACACGTCTTCTCTTCTCTTATGGAAGCAAAACAAGAGTTTCAGTTTGGATTGTGCAGACGGTAGGTGCATGTGACTTTTTACCAAAGCTGCGTGCTGGCCGAAGTCCACAACGAGCCAACGAGTATTACTGGATTACTGGATGTTGACGCAGATCTCTGAATGACGCCATTTGGGGTCAAATTCATTTGAGGTGTTTGTTGTTGTTATGCCTGGCGATCATTCGCAAGCCATTACATGGTTGTTATGATCTGACGAAGCTTCTGACAAAATGTTATTTGTTGTGTTCAATTAGGAGTAGGAAGGTCCGCTGATGTGAAGTGATTCAAACTATTGACGTGGACCGAGCGCTTCGCAAGGTGTTTGATCTGCGCAGGAGATGGATGGCTTTATTGGATTCCGTGTTTGTCTTTCGCAGATTTGCTATGCAGAGCTCAAGATCATTATTGATTCAGCAGGAAACCGAATACTTACTCATTCTCTGTATGAACTGAGAAAGCGATTTTGTGCTGATGCAAAAAAAGAGGTGATGAGCTTTTGTCATTGATGAATCTCAAGGGGGTTTGGTTGTAAAATGTTCACGGCATTTGATGAGCTTTTGACTGGGCGTCTGAAGCTGAAAGCAGAACCTGCAGAAGACTGCAGGACATCGCTGACCTTGAGACGGATCAGGAGGGGAAGGTGCCCAGGTTCATATCCTCAAAGTGTCGGCGGCTCTGAAGAAGTGGCCCGTGTTCGCCTGCAGGAAAGCTCTCTGCAGGAACCTGAGGGGGAAGTGTCTCTGATCTCGCGCAAAGAAACATCAGCGGTTGGCGCGGAACTAACTCGCAGTTGTTTCAGTTCTCGAAAGGTGAAGTACGAGGACATTGTGTTGCAATTGTTGAAGGGATTTCTCCTTTCAACCGTTCTGTGCAAAAAAAGAGGAGTTCAACTAAAAAAAATCCACATCTTGTAAATTGATGCGCTGTACGTTTTTGCCTTTTTGCCCAGAAGGTTCTTGACCGGTTCAGCAAAACAGGTCGAACCACACCCAGAGAAATCGGTTCATCGAAAATGGAAAAAGTGCACTGGAGGACAATCACTTCTCGTGACAGTTGAAACTGAGCACGTTGAAGCCATTTTCGGTCGCGCAGGCTGCAGCCGCCAAACATCCAGGTGCGACGACACGAACCTGATTCTCCACAACCTGCCAAGACACGAACGAGTTTGGCGAGCAGACCGCAGTTGTTTGGCAAAAACTTTATTGCAGAAATGCAAATAGATCTGGACCACAAGTTGTTCATTTCGCGTCTTTCGAGTGGACAAGAACATTGGGAAACATCGGACAGTGGACACGACTTTTCCATCGGATTTACAATCCTTTCACATGCTTTTGTTCCGGGAACTGCATCTGCGAATCGAACTTCACATTCTGCCCTGTGAGACCGCGATGCATTGTCACGTTGGTGTTCAGTATTGCTTCAAGGCAGTGTGGCCAGAAGTTTGCATCCGTTTCACAGCAGCGTAAGTTATACACATCCAGATAAATGGGCGAATTCTGGTTCAAGCTTTGTCGGACAAGTGTCCATCTTTGCTTGTGAATCACAACTTCATGCACCCAGTTTGAATTTTGCAGCCGAATGAATTTTTCAGTGAGGGTAGAGGCTTCTGGCACTGTCAGAAGTCTCACCTCTTCCAGTGTGCTGGGAACGTTTGTACTGAAATGATTGGTCAAAGGCCGCAGGTCTGAGAAGGGCAAATGTGCTTCTTTCCGTGAGGGTATCTTGCACACTTTCTCGAATGCAAACCCGAAATAGACATACTGAGCGTAATAACTTGCAATGACTCCGATCAGTGCAATCAGATAAGTGCGCGAACAATCGTATATTTGTCTACATTGTGCAGAATCGTCAGGTTGAAAATAACTTTCTGAACTGATGCACAACAAAAAGCCTCCATCAATAAAGGTTTTCTACGACACAAGATTGGCCAGTTGAACATCAAACACCTCTATCAATGCGCACTGGCATGCGGAAAGATCATCATCAACCACCTACAAAACAAAAACAGCCAGGTGTGTCGATCTCGGTGCAACTGTCTCGTCCAGTTGACGACAGACAAACATTTCAGCCCGATGAATCAAGAGAAGAAACAGCACCTCTCGTGAGCCACTCACAAAAGCGCTTCTGAAGCGTGTCGCACTTCCCCTGGTCTCAGTTCGGTTGGCGTTCTCCAGCGCGAGCACCTGATCAATCGCACCGGGCGACAGGACCCGCAGGAAACCGGAAGCTGCACACGGCCTGCAGCATCGCATGACCGCACGCACCGCCGCGTGCGCTCACAGAGATCTGGACAAGAGGACTTTTGATTCAAAAAGAAAAAAGGAAAGTGAAACCAAGGTAACATGTTTTCAGGCCAACATGTTTACGGTGATCACACCTGTAATTTTCCGGAGTTTATGGGCTGCTTTCCACACACCAAGGATACATGTGGAAAGTGATGACAAAATGTTGAACCCTGAAACGACCAAAACACATCAGGAGTACCTACCTGTGTGTTTGTCTCGTGTTCATTCGCAGGTGTATAATTTTGCTCGTGGGCACTTCTAAAAGACATTTCTCGTCGATGCTGGCATCTGAAAGTCGTCGAGTTGAATTGCATATTTGTGGCAATTCTTTCCGATTGTATCAAGACATGGTGGTTCCTTGTTTCGTTCCTGGACGTCTCTCTGTGTGAAATGAGCTTCGAGCAGAACTTGCGCCCTGTGGAATTTGCCGGGAACCACAGGACTTTTGGCTCTGGTGCCAAAGGCATCAAATGATCAGTCTTTCTTGACAAATGCAGTGCTTAGATTCTTCAAACTTGTTTTGGGCCAGCACCAAATGCAGCACAGCCAGTCACGAATCTGAACCTCACCAAGAACATCAAAACGACCTCGTGTTTTGCCTGTTAGAGAACACTCCGCTGTGATCACAATGAAGGGAGCTCAGGTTCTTCGTTTCTCAGTTGCACGCAGTTCACGTTTTTGCTGATGCGTGGAGATCACGCGAACAGCTCTGGAGCGGTTCATCGCAAAACAAGCTGGACACATTGCGATATGAATTATAGATACGAGTGCGAGCGAACCAACAACACGAGTCTGAAAACTATTTCAGTCTCTTCAGACACTCAACCACAACCAGAAATTGATTGCATTCTTTTCTTGTTCATCGTTGCAGATCGCCGGCACACTCAGACGCGGGAGAAAAGTTAGGCGCAGCACTGAGCCGAAAATCGGAACTTTCGCTTGAGTGAAACTTCTTTTCATTGTGGGGGAAAAAGTACTCGGAACACCTGGAAACTTAGACAGTGACGGCGGCGGCCTACGAACGGATTTGTTGAGAGCCGCTGAGAAGCTGTTCTCCCAAATGAACAAGGGGAGATTTGTGAGTTTGTGACGGAGCCGGGGGCCCGGTGACTGATAGGCGGTCCGCGCGGACGGGAATCAGTGACCTGCGGCGCAGCGGCGATGCACTGTCATGCCAGCGTAGCTCGCCGGAGTTCAGAGATTGCGGGAGCCTGCGCTGCTTTGCATTCACCATACATCTCCACGTCAGAGCGTTCTGCTGGCCGGCAGCTACCTCACGATTGATAGTCCCAGTTCCGATCTGACTATGGCCACCAAGTACCAGGATTATCCCTCGACGGACAGACAGGGCCACAGCATCACAAACGTGATGATCAATGTGAGCCTCGGCACCAACAGCACCGAGATGTACGGTCTGTACAACAACACGCACTGGCAGGATACGGGCCAGGAGCCGGAAGGACCTGTTTACAGATACCTCTGGGAGATGATAATACTCGGAATGTTGCTCGGACTGATCACCCTCGTAACTGTGTTGGGCAATTTACTCGTAATGGTCACTGTTGTGACGAACCACAGACTTCATAACCCAACAAATTACTTTATCCTGAATCTGGCGACGGCTGACGCGTTCCTGGGACTCTTCGTGCTCCCCTTCAGCACACTGACGACCGTATATCCCATCTGGCCCCTGGGGCCCGAGTTCTGCAATGTGTACATCGCCACTGACGTGACCCTGTGCACTGTCTCCATTCTCACCCTGTTCGCCATCAGCCTGGATCGCTATTTCGCGGTGACGGTGCCTTTGACGTATCAGCGCAAGGTTTCCTCTAGACTCGTGTGGAAGGTATGCGCCGCTATCTGGGGATTCAGCGCCCTCATGGCCTATCTCCCCATCCATATTGGCTGGAACAGCATGGACGGCAAGATCCAAAACTACGACGAGCCCAAATCATGCGTGTTCAAACTCAACAAAGGATACGTGTTGTTTGTGTCCATCGCGACTTACTTCGCCCCTCTCATCACCATGTGTGGCGTGTACATGAAGGTTCTGTTCATCACCAAGAAACAAGTGAACGAGATCAACAAACTCAGTGTCGGCGGCCCGGCGAAAAGCATGCTGGGCCACGACAACAAGAGACAGCGTCAAATAGTGTCGGACACGAAAGCGACCATCACCCTCGCCAGTCTGGTGCTGGCCTTCGCGATCTGCTGGGTGCCGTACTTCTCCCTGTTCACAGCCAAACCGTTCCTCAGCTCGGAGATCAACGTGCACCTGGACCTGACGGCGCTGTGGCTCGGCTACGTCAACTCACTCATCAACCCGTTCCTCTACGCCTACTACAACTCGGCGTTCCGAGACGCGTTCGTGCGCATTCTGTGTCGAGGCTGCCAGCAGCGCAGCAACAACCCCATGTTCACCGGGGACTCTCCGTACGTGAAGCGAAAAATGACGTCGTATACGGACACTTCGGAGATGAGTGCTCTCAATGGTAGACACACTGTTAATGCAGTATGACATAAGGAAAGGCTAGGAGATGTCACACTCTAGGGCCATTTGAACCAAATACATCAATCAACAGATGCCGGTAAATTTATGTCAATAGGAAGGCGTACGCCTGTTGGCCTGGGTCCCAGGGGATCGTTATGTCGGACTGGCAATTGATTGTGTGACATCTCTTAGCCTGTGATCAAATTGATTCGTTGAAGACGGATACGTTTGTGTTACTCTTGTCATTACTAAAACATAAACTCGGTGTAATTGTGGAAATGTCATTGATACAAATCTAAATTATGTCGCCAAATATTGCAAATTGTATATTTGCTGCTGAACGCGTAATCATAACTTATTGACAAATCTGCAAATGAAGCCAACTTTGCTGTAAAACATTGCATTGTACAGGAAACGTCGCGTCGATGGGAAGGAACCCTTCCTTCGTCACAAGTCTTGCCAAAAAAGATATTTTGATCAGTCAATCCGTAACAAACACGCAAATAACTTTCTTTCAATTTCTTGGTCTTTTTTGAAACTTGCTTCATCATTTGTTGAAAACTTGCAATATTTTTGACAATTTCTGCCACACCCAAGGAAACCAACGTGCCAAGGTGACCTGCGTCAAAACCACAGCTCTTTTTGTGTGCATGGCAAAAACTTTAGCAGTCTTCAATGCAAACATCTGTACGATGGTGGCAAATTTCCACATCTGTGGTGGATCGGGAAACACACGGAGAAACCTTCCGCGCCACGCAAAAGCGCAACGCGACACGACTTGAAGCTGTTTGATTATTTTTCGTACTCTAACCTCGCTTGAGTCAGTGGCTGATTTCACCTCCACTTTTCAGTGACGAATATCTTTCTCTTTTCACTTTTGAGCTGCACTGGCGTTTAGTCTTTGTGATGTAGTTTTGTGTTGATCTCCGTGCTCACTGCAGTTGAAGAAGCCAGAACAGCGCTCGCCTTTTGTGACCTGAGTGAGCCAGCGAAATTGGTTGACCTGACCCCGGCGAATCGCTCAATCCCAGATGAAGAGTGCAAAATTTCATGTCTACATCTGATTGGACCAAAATCCCAACCCTAAATGCCAGAAATGTGTTGTCATATGTCATTGACACAAGTTATACTGAGTCCACAGAAAGGCCGTTGAGTATTTATTTCCTTCCTGGGCCGTATCAAACACCGCATCCACAGTCTGTCGTGAGTGTGCAGCCAAAATGGACACCTGCACAAGAAATGGTGCACATGGCCCGCGGGCAAGAGACCATTGTCTCAATGGGGATAAGAGACAATTGTGTCAACCTTGATATGTGCTGGTATGTTCTGAAAAACAAATCAAAACTGTGCGGTGTGCGCGTTATTTGTTGCACACTGCAGATGGTTTCGAGAAAATTGTGATTGCCATTGAATTGCAATGGGCAAAAGTCACCGGTCAGACACTTGTTGGATGCGGGAGACGCTCCACTCAAACAACCTTATGATCTCCCGAACTGAACCTCATCGCCTTTCAATTTCAATCAATGCAACTGATTTGAACGAAGTGTGAAGCAAAGTACGTTCACATGTGATTTTGTGGTTTTTCACTTCAGATCTATGCTCATCTTTGTTGTTTCAAAAGCTGCATGTTCTTGTCAACCGGTGCAGTGTTGAAAACTGCGAGAGTGCTTTTGGTGGGTATTCTGTACGAGATTCACATTCGTATGCAATGAACGTCTTGTGAAATTCGTGTGAAATTGACAAAAATGTAAAATAGATCATTTTTGTGCAGAACGATTGTTCTGAAAATGTAATAAATGTGTTTGCAAAACTGTGAGAGTCCAAATTTGTACATGAACTCATATCACACACCAAGACGGAAAGACACTGAGGCGAAAGCCAACTTGGTCTCGAAGCCCTCATCACTGACGACACAGCAAGACCCTCAGTTTTCAGGGTTTTTTGTTGGAGAAACATCAAAGTTGGAAGAGGCCCCTCCTGCTGGTGGCTCCTGACCAAATACTAGATGTACCCCTGCCTGTCCAGATTGATTTCAGGTTGGGGGCTTATCAAAGCTGAACGCCAGAACATGTGGTTGTGAGGCAAATTGTGAATTTCCTGTTCGATCAAAACTTGCATTGAAAAAGTTTCGCGTACCTTGGTGCACATGTTTTATGTAATTGGATAGTTTTGGATCTGATCCAAAGCTGGGTAATTGGCTGGATCGCACAGAAACAAGGCTCAGTCTGAATTGATCAATTTCCAGTCATGCAATGTGCAGTATACGAAACACGAAGTCACCCAGACAGAAACAGAACAAGCTGAGGGTGACCAGACTCAACCAAATGCCCGTAGATTAAACACCTAGCCTCCTTTGTTTCGTCCTTTTGGGGCTTTGAAGGTGCTTGGCCTTTTCGGATTGTGGTGCTGGTCTCACGCAGCACTTAAGTGGAGTGGAAGGACAAAACCGCTTTGCTTTTCTGGGTTTCGTTTTCCTCCATGTACGAGGTTCCAACATGGAACATGGGCTGACGGAAACACGAACAGGAGTTCCATCTCAAGTGATTTGTGAACAAATGTAGATCTACAGCGTTTGAATTGCTTCATGTGTGGCCAGATTTACAGAAAACAAACCGTAAATTTTGTCCTTTTTGTTGCTCTAAATCGGGAATTCTCTGCTAATTGACAGCGCAGCTTTGAATCTTCCTCACGACGGACCCAATTAACTAGCATCGAGTGAATAAATTATTCACACGAACTGGATAATAAATTTTAGCAGGAAAATATCACAAAATGCAATAAACGGAGGTCAGCGCTCCTTTTCATGTTTCCTTGTTTGGTCAATTACCCAAAAAGCATCGTCCAAAGTGAGGCTGTCTTCTGCTTATCAAGTATTCATAAGAAAACATTTCTGGCATGTCAATAACCGCATTTAGGCTTTCTTTTGTGTTCGAATTGTGCCATAAAGATCACAGCTCAGACAAGAGGAACCCAGTGCTACGAATGTTGTCGCAAATAGGTCCGTTTGTATGTGGTCAGTGGCACGGCACCCATCTCATCATTCACACGCAATGGTCCAGGCGACATTCAAAGTAAATGTTCTCGTCCATCCGTTCGTTGAACTCTACATCCACAGTTTTGTGAAAGCTGACGACACGCAGCAGGTCACGACTGTTCCGTTGCGTGTCCTCCCTGAAAAGAAAAACTTTTTGCGAACATTTGCACGAGCACCACTTCCTGCCGGGAGGATCTATAGATGAGAACCAAATGCGGCAGTTGTCAACTCGTTCGTCGAGATCTTGACGCGATGGTGCTTCGAACTGTTGTCATTGCGACGCCAGGCTCTTGAAGTGTGTGCCAATCAGTGAAAAAGGCCAGCGCTGTGCTTGCTGTCCGCAGATATTGTACGGCATGATTTATTGCTGTTATTGAAGAAGATTGATTTTGACGAAAATACCGCAGCAACTTGACATGATCCTGTTTGAGGTGTGCAAGTCGGCTTGGTTCCGTGGGCAATTTTCCAAGGATGGACGCGGACCATACGCTTGATGAAAAACGAAGAATTCCTGAAGCCAGAAAAAATACACTTCTCTTTCTGACAAGAGTCAAGGAACACCCGACGAGTTTGGACTTTTTCAATGTTCTGCATCACCTCAGAGGGGCCTGTGCCTTTCACGCAACAACCTGGCTCGGTTACAACCTGCCTGCAGTCATGATGGTTGTACAACGAAACGAAAGTTTTGTGTTTCAACAACAAGCACATCTCCAGTCCCACTTTTGCCAGCTGAAAGAATTCGAATTGTGCCAAAACTTCCTCGTTGTTCTGCGCCGTCTGTTTGCAAAATCTGTCAGTCCCTGTAGGTAAGGTGCGGTCCTTGGTTGGCCTGAGTTGTCGAATGCACCGAAAGAACCAAAGAACGGAGTGGTCCATGTCAGCATGAAGAGGCAGCACGGACTGATCTCGGTCTCCAAACCATGCAATCAGCAAAGATAACAAGCCTTGGCTTGTGTGGATGGAAGATCAGGTGGGAAGCTCCTTTCATCACCTGAAACGCTCAGGTAATTTGCTTTCACAAATGGACTCGATGAGGGAGGGTGTATGCAAACTTCTGAAATTGTGTTTGATTCAATTTGGCTTGACGCAATCCCAGCAGAGGCTCTCGGGGTAATTCTTCCATGTTTGTGCAATTTCTGGTTGTTGGCATGCAGCGCCCATGTTCCACTCAAATCAAGAGTCGGGTGTGAGAGCCATGCCAACAGTGAAATGCTTTCAACGTGTTTCAAACATTTATTGTTCTGGCGTGTGTGGAATTCAAATTCTGAATGGTATTCAGCTCAAGACACCGCTGAAAACTTTGACCTTGCGACGCCTCAAACTTTCGCTTCCATGTGCCCGTAATGTGCGCAAATGACGAGGAGCTAATCGCTTGTGTCTATTTACACCAAACTGTCTCGTGGATGATGAACTATGATTGATGTGTGACAGCAGAACTAGGTCGTTTGAACCAGGGATCAAATTAGGGTCAGAACACTCGTATCACCACATGATAAGCCACTGTGCGCTCTGAATAGCACAGAACAACCCAACCAACTGCCTTATCAGAAGAACATTTCTTCAGATTCCCAAAAAAATGTTTCAGTTATTTGTGCGAGTTCCCATTGCAGGAGCCCAGCTTGACCCCTCGTGGTACTTGTCGTGGATGCTTTGGTTTCCGTCTGGCACAGAGTCTGGGAGACCAGAACCATTCTGGCCCACCGACCAGGAACCCTACTTCCTGTCCAAATTTGCACGGATGGCGAAAAGACTGTTGTTGCAAATGTTCGTGTTAGCGAGTTGCGCATCCTTCCTTTGCCATTTTAAGAGAGAAACATGAACCAACTTGTGGTGTTCGTTGATCTGAAGGTGGGAGTGAGACCATTGCGTTGGCGAGCTGTGCTTGAGATGGAAATTTCTCATGAATTATGTCAGTAATCGGTGAGCTAGACAAGATCTATGATTTTGTGTTGTCTCGCATGTGTCCCATTGCGTATTCGCCTTCTTCGGCGGCGCATCCAATTCTGTCTGCGCACATGTCGTGGCAGCTTCTCTCTCCGGTGCGTTTCAGTTTTTAGGTGTTTTGAACCTTGAACCATACATTATGAAAAATGTATGGTGGTGAAAATCACCTACAGGCATCAAGAGGCTAAATCTGTGAACGCGAGTTTGAAAGTATTCTATTTGTTCAATTTTGGTCATGTTTGGTTTTTTCGTTCACTTTTGGGCTGTAGTTGATGCATGAAGTGTCAAAAGAACAAATTTTTGCTTTTACGTATTTTTATGGCCAAAAAACCAATATGGCCGACATGGTGAAATTTGGGTATGGCTGTATAAATGGCTTTATAGCTCGGAAACAGTTGATATTTGCTGAA
>JAAUXT010114637.1_pt1 | contig 32775 bp, 32 predicted proteins | sample 7278171 | NCBI WGS metagenome assembly JAAUXT01 (sample SAMN14350112, study PRJNA611818) | marine sediment metagenome | isolation source: surface marine sediment (1.8m) | place: French Polynesia: Moorea | collected 2018-08
GACAAAATCAAACACAGATTGAGCAATGTAGTGATAACACAAACACACAGGTTGGTATCTCAGGAGAGACTGTCCCCAAGGGTGGGAACCTCCATATTTATTGACCTCAATCCAATCATGCCATCTGGTGAGTGGTGGTTCTCACTATAATTTTACAGCTGGTGTATCATACCACACTCCTCCCCCAGTAGGGGGTGTTGGCAATGCCTGAAAATTTTTAATATTCTAAATATTTTTACAATAATTATTTGGATAGAAAATAGATAGAAAACAGCACAATATCACTATTTTGCTGGCTTTGGGCTGCATTCCTCCCCCCATGGGGGTATCATGTGATCACATGATTTGGGTTTTCCCTTTCTTTTCAAAATGGCCTCTAATGTAGCTTGGAATGTGGTGGATAACAAGGCTAATTCATGCCTTAAACAGGCCATTGCATGGTGGTTGATCAACTTGAAGAACAGAACAGGGTCCAGGCAACCCACCCAGTGGCAATCAGGGCCTGTGAGGCCCATTTCAACTTTTGGGGGCCAGTGCCCAACCAAGCCCTAAGGGCTGTAATCCAGCAGATCACCGCCAGTGTCGTCACTTTACACTAGGTGAGTCAAATTTGGTGGTTCTCGGTTCATGTCACCCCACACAAGAGGGCTTTTTCCCTGTCTCCCAGTCTCAAAAATGATCTTTCTGGTGATCACCTACTTCAAACAAGAAAACTTTCAATTTCAACCAGATCCATTTTGAAAAGGAAGGTCACATGATGGGTTTTTCTAGAAAGTAGTCACATGATACCACCCCAAGGGGGAGGGAAACAGCCAGACCGCGCAAAACCAGTGTTTTTTTGTTTTTTTTTTTTTTTTTTTTTTTGTAGGAATTTGCTGTATTTGGCTGTTCTCTATGAATATTTATGGTGAAAATTATAAATACATTGAAATGGCTGCCAATGCTAGTGCCCCCTGGTGGGGGAGGAGTGTTTTATGACACACCTGACCTGAATTGTCAGAACTACCACTAGATGGTGCGAAATGTCTCAAAAAACAGGGAGATTCCCACCTGGGAAGACAGTCTCTTCTGAGATACCCAACTGATCGTCAGTGATATCACTACATGTGTGTGTGTGTGTGTGTGTGTGTGTGTGTGTGTGTGTGTGTGTGTGTGTGGAGAGAGAGCGTCAAGTGGCTGAGCGAGCTGCTGTTATCTGGTCTCTTCTTTTATTTGTCGCGACAGGCGAGTTGCCATTTTCGCGTTGCCATGACTTGCAAGAATCACTTCACATATGCACAATTCTGTGAAGTGTTTCTTGCAAGAAACACTACTCTGGGTCACTTTGGATGCCAGTACCAAGCAAAGTATTTCTGTAGGAAGTCAAGAAACATACCAGAGAGTAAATTGTTTTCAAATTGTACTGATGGTAGTGTTTCTTGAACTTTCTCCAAGAAACATGTCTCTCAGAGGAAATTTATGTTACCATTTACTGAGCACAGTGTTTCTGCAGGAAGTCACGTTTTGTGTGTTCTGCAAACCAATTTCTCCAAGATAGCTGCTGTCTCAGCAAAACTGTGTTGACAGCCTATTTTGGCCCTTTTCAGGCCCAGATATACAGGGCGATGATCGAAACTGACAAACGAGCGTCTCTTTGGCCTAATTGTGCAGAACCAACATGGTCCATCTCCTTGCGTCAGATGGAAAATATTAGTTAGAATTTGCTTCAGTTCAGTTGAGTTGGGTTCGAATTGGTTGTGTTGAAGTTGCATCTGATGTCTGAGAGGCTGGAAACAACTTGGCCACAGCCCCAACGTTTGTTTGTTGTTGCTGTTTTTGTTGGTTTTTTTTTGGGTGGGGGGGGGAGGCTCAAAACCCAATGCAATGGTTCAAGCGACACTCCAGTGCAATTGTTGAAGAACAAGAACATGCCGATTTGCTTCGTTTGTGCTCCGCTGGAAAAATATAATTACACATTTAAAGATTTGGGAGAGAAAAATGGGGATGCTTATTCATTTCACTTGGAGCACCGAAGTGCGTCTGAGTTTTGGTGCACCGCACGTCAAATTGAGAGAAAGATGGCTCGCACGAAGTGGGTGCCTCCGAAATCACGATAGAATAGTTCTTCAACATTTCGTCTGTGCTTTCTTTCGCGTTAATTGTGGCTAGCTTTTTCAGTTCATGATGCTCTAGGTTTATTTTCACCGCTTTTTGAACTTTTTCTTCGCTTTTGCCAGGTGCATCGTGCTGTGACATGACGCTCTGGTTGCGAGGCTCAGCCAATGATGACATGGCCCTCCGATGTTGTCAACACTTTTGTAACGCAGAAAAAAGGTTTGTAATTCGTTGTTTTCCAACAAGCCGGAAGCATCGCTGGAAGACCACTTGAGAAACCATGTTATTTTCGTCCTTTGCTACACATTCCAAGGTGTCACAAGGATCTCTTACGTAACCGTGTTTACGACACCAGATCAGTGTGACACGCCACACAAAGCAAAGCACAGCTCTAAATTTATTAGTGTGAAATCATTCAGGTGGCGAAACTGTTTTTATTCCTTCAGTGTGTTTGTTACTTGCGTGTTTTGAAAAATATCTTCGAACAAAATGTTTTTGTTTTGTTGTCAGTTGAACTTGGATTTGCAAATGGACAAAAGATATCAATTGGGCAAGTTTTCAAGAAATTTGGCAACCGCAAAATCGGAAGATTGGTTCAGATTCTTCAAAACTGCACCAAGCGTGTACACGGCGCTTTGTGTTTGTTCGTGGGAAGGAAGTATGTTTTGCTTTGTGTTGGTAGTCGCATCTCGGACAGTCACAATGCAATTTTGTTTTGCACAACGTTTCTTCATAGGATGACGTGGTGCTTCTCCTGCAGCTGTGGCTGCAACTGAACAACAGTTTTCAGAGTGAAAGACACGAGATGGGCAAAAGAGAAAAAAAGTTTTTGTTGAAGCTCATATAGTTTTGGAGAGACAAAACTGACAGTTGACACAAACAAAAAGGAAACACTGTTTGTAGTTGAAACTGGTTTCTGTATGTTGTAGCAATTTCTAGGTTTCACAGTGAGGGAGTGAGTGAGTGAGTGCACAAACCGAAAAGGGAAAGCAAGAGTTGATGAGAGTGAGTGCGTAAATGATCATCATAATAGATGCGTGTGTGGGGGTGAGCGAAGTGCGCCGCGGCCGGCGCGCGGCGCGGCGCGGTGGCGGCAGCTGCTCTTCGTATCGTCGTATTGACGGACGCGCGAGAATAACGGGTTGGCTGCACCGCGGCGCGTGCGCTGTGAAACCAGCCGAGCGCAGACAACCGTTTCTGGCGCTTTCGATAAATTGAGGGAACACGCGCACCCTGTGTGCTGCTGCGCCAAGTTGTTTCCAAGCAAAGGACTTCCATTCTGCATTCAGTGGAATCTTTATTTCCGAATGAGGTTGAAAAGCAAAAAGCAGATGGTCAGCAACAGAGGTCGTCCGTTTTGTTGCTGGGAGTTGTCCAAGGGCTTCAGATTAGTTTGTATACAGATCTACTCTCACATTTTTGCAGCAAATAGTGACACTGCAGTGTCTTGTTGGGATGTTCCAAAAAAAAACAACAGAGAGAAAGCGGGAACCAAGTGCGTGGACCAAATTTGTTTCAACTCCCTAATTTGGCGCGAAGGCAAAGAAAGGCATTCATTTTTTCAGGGTGTCGGAGGGAAGCAACGGCGCAAGGCGGGGAAAGCAGGAGCTGCTTCGGCGTATCACGCTGCAAAACCACGACAGGTTCCCGGACCGATTCTTCGACGCCGTTGCCGCTTCACAAACACCAGATCACCGTCCAATTGCACCACTGGACGGAGTTCAAGCAGCCGACAGCGTCACGGAGGTGCAGGTCACTGGTGTCTACAAGCAAAGCGTGGAGCTTATTGTATTACATTGTCCTAGCCTGACCTGCCTGCCAATGGCTGCCATGTATGGACTTCTCTTCAACTCAGTGCATGTCCGTTGGACTCGGACGCCACAGGAAGTGCACGCTGGACCGTGTATGGGTGCTGATTCACATGTACCCAGTGTGGACACACAACTCTGATTGATCCATTGTGCGCAACGGATTCAGGCTTTCTGCACGACCAACTGCATTGCCAAAACAAACAATGCTCTGCATCTCACAAGAAATGAAGGGTGATTGATGCAAGTCATTTACGAAAGGTTTTCCAAGAGTAAAAGAAGCCAAGCAGAGACGCACACTATCAGGGGCAAAAAGGACGAAAGGATCTGACATAGAAGACAAGGCACAGGAGCACCAGACGATTTGAGGTTTGTGCAAAGCAGCATTATTTCACGCCAATTCTGAATATATCGTCTGAAAGCTTGACTTTTGTGTATTTTGCAATGCTACTCCTGCTTATTTTCAAGACTTCGCACAATTCGAGACAGGACAAAGGAAAGTAAATTGTACCATCCGACAAAAATCTGAAGTCCCAAATTTGAGATTTTGTGTTGGTATCAGACCGAAACGGACCCACTCAGAAGAATTAGGACCTGGAGTGGTGGACATGAGTGCTTTGGATTGATTGAATTCCTGTGTTTGTTGTGTATCACAACGACCATTGAGTGTATTGCATTGCATCGGTACGAGCGTCGGATGGGAGGAGTTCGTCAGATGAAAGCTGACGAGATGGGAAGAGTGGATACAGTGATACAAGGGAAGAAACAATGACACACAATGATGAGAAAAAAGAAGGAAGAGTGTCACCGAACGATGATGGAATGAGGGAGGGAAAATCACAGTTTGATCACGAAAGGAATGAGAGGGAAATGCAACATCGAGATGGGATGAGCAAGCGAAAAACGACGTCACGCAGCAATGGCAGAAAAGAAAGGGGAAGGTCTCCCAGAGTCGACAAGACCAAGAGCAGGGCCCGCTGGTGCAGCATGACGGGGGTGCTGCTGCGGTTGTTGCCGTTGCTTCTGCTGCTGCTCGCACGCCCTGTCCGCTGTTTGCAACCGCCGAAAGACGACCAACAGCCTCCTCGGTGCCTTGGCGGACCACAAGGTGAGATTTTCAATTTTCATAAGCAGGTTCCCGCTCGACTCAGAATCAGACCGACTGTTGTCGATCACACCGTAAAATTTCACTGATCCACGTGTTTCACGCGTTTTTTTTCAAGTCCGACCCAGAAACGCAAATTTTTTTGAATCGCTCAAAATGCAACACGGTTGTCGTGAAACGGGCACGATATTCTGTTGGTCAGGCTTTCAGTTGCAGATTCCTTTGCTCCCACACAAGAGTGTGTCCGAAAATTCTGACGAGTGGACGGTTCGAGACAACTGTTGTCCTTCGTGGAGTCGCAAGAAAATTCCCATTCTCAGGTCTGATACGAGTACACCCTCATAAACGAGTCATAAAATTGGTCAACAACGTAAAGTTGAAAGTGGAACAAACAACTCAGGAGGCACCTCATTGGCACTTCGGATTTCTGGAACTGTTGGAATTTTCTTTCGCAAAAGACCCTCACCTCAACTGAAAATTTGTCCGGGAACCAACATGTGCGAACGACAAATTTCATTTGCAGGGAGGGGGAGTTGTGGCGGAAGTAAGTTCTGATGCACGAGATTTTTGGCATCAGGAGATCTCATTTCTCCTGTGAATCTGGTCTGTAACGCTGGTGGAATGAAATGACCAGACACTGATTTCTTCAGACACCAGCGTCTGGCCTGAAGTTGTGGGTTGGAACCCAAAATGACACCAGTAACCCAAGGTTTGAGGTCCAATGGGACCAGTCTGGTTTACCAGACACCCATTTCTCTGGGTTTCAGATCCAACTTGAATTGGCCAGGCGTCCCCTTGAAAATACCACCTTGACGACTGCCGAACCATTTTGGTTGGACCTGAAATGACCAGACTCGTGTGTCTCTGGGTTTCAAAGTGTCACTCAAAGCCTTGATTAGTGCCTGGCTATTTCGTCTTGAACCTGAAGTGACCAGACATCCTTGTCTCCTTGTTTGGTGTGTCGAACCATTTCAGAACAAGAAGATCCTAAATATTCTGAACATATCTCGTTCAACACGGGTTGTTCATTGTTCGCTTTTCCTCACAAAGTCTTGCCACAAAATCCGCAAAAAGTCGTGACTGGGCGATTTTCCCGGAGCAGTGGCAGATGGGTGTGTGTGGAAAACAGCATCGTCAAAAACAAGTGCGAGACTTTCTCCAGCAAGCAGAAGGGGCGTCTGTCACGTTTTGTGACATTAAATTCCTGGGACTTTGCTTGATCTTTCTTTCCTGGGTCTTTGTCTGATCTTGATGTTTGCCCCTTTCGTTGCACATGTGGCTTGCTGATCTGTGTGTTTTGAAACTTGTGTTTGAAAAAAACAAAACAAACGTTTTTTGCTTGAGTGGATCTGTCAGAATACCACTTTTCAGCCGAAGTGCATTTCCCCCTCCGGTCAAGCCTGTCAGAATGTACCTGGTGTGGCCAAGTGCAATGAGGACCTTCGGGACCAGTTTGTACGAGTACAGAGCTGTGTCCCGAACCGGCCGGTCGTTGTTGTGCACTGGAAATACGAGTCGTAATTGAGGTATTCAGAGTCTTCAGAGACTGACGACAAAAGCCTTGATCACAAGCCATCAGTGGAGATGACATCAGGTTGCCCGGCTTGCAATGGTTATCTACCCCTGGGTACCGTGACGAGCCATTCGGTCAGCTGGTTGGCTTTGGTCATCACCACCCGCAATACCTTTGGAAACCACCCAGCCAGATGGGCTCACATCCCCCGCCTCCTGGTGGCTTGAGGTCTCTTTTCTCGAACGAAAAAGATGTCGGTGAATCCACAGCAACTACGCTTTTGTTTGTCGCCTGCTTTTGTCGTTCTGTTGGACAACGTGGGAACGATTTCACTCTAAATTGCCCAGCACCCTGAACACTGTACGACCAAATTTGGGAGAATTTCTGTCAGTCCCTCATGTCTGAGCCACCATCTGCGCAGTTGCGTTTAGAATTTCTTCCATTGGGGAGCACCGGAAAATTAATCGGTTCACACGACAGAGACCCACTCTGTTCTCATCCGATGCCTTTCCTTGGCGAATCACAGAAGACGATCGAGCTGTGAGCAGACCTGCGTTCTGGATTCTGATTCGGTCTGAGCGCTGACTGCGGCTGCAAGTGGCATCGACCGGATTTCTAAATGTCACCGCTTCTAACGAGGCATCAGTTGTCGTCATTAAAGGAACGAGAAACACGAGACGCAAGCAGACTGCTGTTGTTTTCGTCACCTCGTTGACACGAAAGTTGGCAAACGTACTCGTTCGTACATTCGTACGAGAATCGCGAAACTGCCGAAAACGTGTCCAAACTATTGTTTTCCTTTGAAGGCAGAAAACGGTACCCGCACCGAGTTGCGTTGGACAGACATTTTTTGTGTCGCTGGAACATTTTGTTTCCGTGTCCACCGGTGTTTCAGACGCACCCTTTTTCCCCGAAATTGAGCATCAAAAGTGCGAGGGGGGAGTCATTTCATTACAACACCTGAATAGCCCAAAACAAGGTTATTTTCGCGTCTTGCATGGATGCGACTCGAGCTGTCTTTACGAGCGTATGATCCAAAAAGTGGGCGGAGCGCAAGTTACCGACTTTGACCCAACCTGCGTGTGAACTGAATTGATCACTTCTCTTCAACTGATGCCCCAAGAGACTGCGTGGACTTTTTGTCACGGCAGAAGCATGAGAGCATGTTTCCTAAACACAGTTGAGAGCTGAAAGTGTCTGAAAATGTTTGGTTCTGTCCGGCAACTGTCCACTGTCCTCCATGGCTGCAGATGTTGAAGATGAACGAGTGTGTCAGAATGGTTGCACGCATTATGATGCTCAGGCAAGTTGATTGAGGCCACTGTGATCTGCTGGTCGTGATGATGTCTCGAATGACGCTGGAGAAACTCGGCAACTCACGACCCGCCGTGACGAGTACGACAGCTCACCTGTCAGAGGAAGTGCCTGTGTCTTGCACTGACAAGGTGTTGTTTCTGTATTGCGCCTCGGCCGCTGTCGCGTTCCCCGTTTCCATTCCATTGTGGGGAGGCCGCGCGGAGATCTTGTTGCCCTTGATACGACGAGTTTGTGTGAAGGCACGAGAACATGGAAGAGAAACTATTGCTGAAGACAAAGTTTGAAAGCAAAAATGTGCTGAACGAACGAACAACGCCAGCAGGGTTGCGTCTGTGGATCTGAGATGTGCTGTCCTGATATGGATCAGATATTTTTGGTCACGGGGAGTGTCTGGTTTGGTTGGATGACTTATAACTATGGCCATTTGGCCTTCTGCGAAATTCTCAGAAAGCTCAAGCGTCCAGTTTCAGATACCTGTTGGAAGAGAACCGGTCAACAGAAGCACAAAAACATGTCATTTCAGAAAATACTTTCTGACTTTTGTTGCAAAATGCATCAGAGGTCACTTGTGCGCATTGGCTGTGCCAATACAGAAATGTTGCACACCGGAGCGACAGACGAACGAGGCGTGCTGTGATGACTAAATACAGCAGGCAGGCTCAGTAAGCAGAACCTCCTGCTGCTGCAGCTTTCAAAGCGAGACCGTCTATTTTTGGCCAAAGACTGACTGAACGGTACATGCACACTGCAGCTGCAATGGGAACTGTGAAAACAGTCGCAATGCTGGATCATGCAGCAGAGCAATATCTTTCTGTGAAATGAAACTGTTCGTTTTGAGTGTGTTCCAGGTGAAGAGTCGAATCGGAGTCCCTCACGAGATTTGTGCAAGAAGGAACTGTGCGTGGTTATTTGTCAACGTACGGTGCCATTTTGAATTGATGGACCTTATCGAAACAAGTTTTGTTCTGCAGTGGACCCATTTGTACGTGGCAAGAACCCCCATGGCAGACCATGAATTCTGTTTGATACTTTGCCTGGCCGGACAGAGGGACAGATTGCAAGTTCTTTGTCTCGGGTTTGTCCACAGTTCTCATTGAGTCAATGACAGACAGGAAGAGAAGACAAATATGAATACAGTGTGAAAAAGGAAGCGACTAATGACGAACGCGTTCGAGCCAGATCCAGACTCAGGAACTTGCAGAAGTTACAGAAATTGGTTCTTGCGATTTCACATCACTCAGGAAAGGAGTTGTGTGATTGAGCAGGAACCCTTTTCGGGAGGTCAGGCCCATTTTCACAATGACGAGGGCCACGTACGACATGTTTTGTGACCACAGGACCACAGAATTGTTGAAACAGCTCACGGTTCTGGGTGAACCTGCGTTGTTCTCGCGCGGACGAGCTGACTGCAACCGCGTCGGCACGTGTGTGTTCTTCAGCCACTTGTCGGATGACGTTGGTCTGGATGATGAACTGGCATTTTCCAGATTACCCCCCTTCTGCACAAAAAACTTTGGAAAGCAGATCTAAGAAATTCAGAAATTAGTAAATACAGAAATTCTGAATTTCCTTATTTCCATATTACCTCCCCCACCCCACCCTGTGTAGAAAATTAGCAAAGCAGGAAAAGTTGGAAAGCTGAAAAAAACGGACCAGATGATGTTGCATACAGCTGATGTACGCTGAAAGCGGCTGATATTTTCACGCTTTCCTGGAATCTTGATACCAACTACAGCCCACCGTCACAAGTGGAAGGACCCCTTTTGTAAGAGAAAGTTGGAAGGACCTGCTGGAAGAGTCCCTGGTGCATGTTGGTGCAAGAACGGAGAGATTCCCCTGGGTGCAGTGGTGGAGAGACCGCCAAGTGAGAGAAAGGCTCTTGAATGTGAATTTTCTTCCGAATTTGGCCAGAAAACTTGCCTGAGTTGCAAGGTGCCAAGACGTTGAAAAGAAAAAGGCAGGAACAATTTCGGTGCCACGAGACATAATCCCCATGATGGTTTGGCAAAGAAGTGCTGCTGGTGTTTTCGAGAAATGAACAAACAACAATTAAATTGGTTACGTTGTTGGGAATTGGGGCCGATATCAATTCTGTTCATGTTTATGGTTTTGTTTTGTCGGAGTTTGGCGGGAACTAGTTGGTGAAAAACATTTCTGCACAGTACACGAGACCTTTTTGAGGCTGTATCAGCAAAAGCAGAGAATTTTTTCTTCATTTTCCACGGACAACAAACGCTGCTGGTCTGTTGTTGTCTCCAATCAACCAACAAGCAAATTCTCTGAACACACTGATACACCTGTGGCTTTGTTTTTGCGTTTCGTTCGGTTTTTGTGTTGTTACTCGTTTTGATTTGTTGTTTTGATCAAATTCGGTTTCTTCCCCACGCATTGTGCGCTTCAGTGAAGTTCGAGCGTAAACAGCACGAAACCACAACCACGAGCCTGTGGCGACGACTTTCTGAAGAACGGCGCTTTGGACGGCTGAACGCCGTGTGCTTCCATTGAGCATTGTGAACAGAAGAAATTTGTTTTGCTGCAAGTCCGGTGAGCTCTCATCAAGGTTGAGCTCCAATAAATTCAACCAGACCCAGCTGCTCGCCTCTTGTTCCGTGAATGGAAATGACTGCAACAAAGTAACCACGCCATCGACATGTTTCAAAGCTCTCTTGTTTTTGTTGTCCACCGGTGTTGGTGATTCTTTGTTCCATTCTTTGTTCCCCGTGATTTTGGTCTGCTGAACGGCACAAAGAACTGTCTCAGTTGTGGCGCCAGTGAAATAGGGAACGCCAATACACAAACAAGACTCTTACATCCTCCTGCCTTTCTTTCTTCGTTTGGCCTTTTGTGTTCTCACCACCTGAGTCGTTGTGATCGTGACTGTCGAAGGTTCAGGTGTTTGGGATGCACGCGCAATTTGTGCGATTTGAGAGCAATGCATTCGAAAACGAAAACAAATTGTTGCAAACACATTCACTGCATGGATGCATTTCAAGCGTTCATGGAAGATACAGTTCTCTGTTCCGCGGATTTTGTGCGCACCCACGATAGTGAACACATAAATCTGGACATTAATCTTGAGAGTCAGGGGTGCTGTGCATCCAGGGACCACAAAATGCTTCCTCCTGCATGCAGCGCGCAATTCCCAGCTGGTCATGCGTCTCGAAAGGACACAGTCAGTGGCTATTTGGTCTATCCTCGAACGAAGGAAGCCTGTCCGTTTTCCCTTCGCTAAATGCTCTGCCAAAGAAGCATTTTCAAACAATTGTCGGAGTTGTTTTCACCATTTCAGTTTCAAGCCAGCGGTTTTCAATTTGTGTGTGCACCTCTCAAGGCGGGGGGGGGGGCATGTGATAAGATTTTGTCACTGTACGACACTCAGCATGAAATTCCAAACACAAAAAATTAGCCACATGACCCCGTCCCAAACCCATCGTGACCTGTTTGAAACTGCTCAGAAAGTGTTCACCAAACTTGGTTGCTGGAAGAGTGCGTGCCGTGACTACAATGCCTGCTGTAGGAAACCGTTCGCTGTGCGGCGTGGCATTCTTGTTGCAGTTGCAACAGGTATTGTCTCGAAAAAGAGTTTCAAACTTCTTGTTTGATTGATTGAAAGTATCCCTTCTTCGTTTTGCCGTACATACCGACTTGCCGTCTGCCTTGCAGTGCTGGCGACAAAAACAAAATATGAAGGGGCGTTCGTGAAATTTTCCGTTTGTGCCTCTTATCTTCTGCAAAGCTGATTCTGCACTACCAGCGTGGCCTGGGAAAGACAATAAACGGCCAGTAAACCTGACAGCTGTCAAAATTGCTCTCTGTTGCTGCTTCTCTCTCATTCTGCCCCCTCAAATTGCTCAAACTTGTGCTCATTAATTTGTGCTTGTTCAACAGCAACTCTGACGTTCACAGGTGCGTCCTTCGGAGCAGGCTTGTGTGCTATGAACTAGCAATTGCTGGAGGCATGACATTCCACAGGGGCGGGAAGACCCACTGAAAATTTGGCAAGGTTTAACCACCTGAGGCTCACCTGGAGGGAAGGGCCAACCTGAAATTTGGGTGGGACCTTTTCCCCTCATCCCACCTCGGGAAGGGGGGAGGGGTGTTCGGCCTGCCTGAATCTGGGTGGGTCCTACCCCCCCCCACACTGTAGATAGAATTTCTGAGCAGTTCCTACCCTTGCGCCTGCCTCAAAAAACCTTGCGACGTGATTGTGCTCAAAGTGAAGAATTGTGACATTTGACAGGCAGTCGCAAAAGACGCAAAACATTTCCGGAATCTGGTCGAGGCCCCTTGAAGTCTGGGTATGTGTTTGTCCGTAAAGAACAAGAAAAAAGCACACGGTGACCTGAAAAACTTCTTGCCATACAAACAAGACGTCGTGGCCCCAGCGAAATCGTCATTACGACCTGTCCAGTTCCTTTGCGTTCAAACTGCAAAAAAAAATTCATTTTATTTGCAGTCGCGAAGCGTCATTTCTACTACAACGGAGAGAACCTGCCGATCATCATAGAAACGAGCGAACGCGTGTCTCACGAACTCGCGTCGCACATCCTGCGCCTCCTGTTACGCGACGCACTCGGCTACTCGCGCGTTCACATCCGACGCGCGCGTCAGTACAACTCGGCCAACGCTACACAGAGCCTCAACAGACTCGCCGGGTGCGATCCCTTTGACGGGTGAGTAACGTGTTTGATGTGACGTGCGGAGCGTTGTCAAAAATGTGTTGCCCTACAGGCAATGTGTAGGATCTCGAACTCGAAATGGAGTTTGCAGTTCTGAACTGCATATGACGCACACAAACGGACAGCTCGGTCATTCCGTGACAACAGACCGCTTAGTACGCAAACTTTCCGTTGAGAATCCATTGTCCAAATCCGTCGACCAGCACCAGAATCAGGCAGTCACACCTTGCCCCTTGTCTGAAAGTTTTGCACCCCGCCACCACTTTGCAGCTCCCTCATACCACTTCGGGCAAAACCGTGCGCGGCCAAGTTTGCTCGTTCCTCAGCTGTGGGTGTTTCCTCAGTTGTGCATGCTGCACAAAGATGACTGCGACTTGTCAACAGCATTGGGCATTGTGTATTTCAAGTTATTTTTCGTGGCCGTGTCAGTGTTTAGTGGAAGGGCCCAACCTCACGAGGCAATCCAAGAGTGAAAAATTCAGTGTCGGAACAACACAGAGTTCACGTCATCAGCCAGATCTCCCGGTACAAATTTGAGATGCCAAAATGGTTCTTGGGTGTTTGGGACCCTGGTCGCTCTTGATTACTCTCCTGTGTAGACTCATGACGAAAACAAAGAACATGCAAGAAAACACTTCAGCAGCGTTTCAATCTTCCTTGCTCTTGTGACGTCAGTCAGTAGATCTGTTGTTACAACACGCAGTAAATTATGGCATGAGATCCACGAGAACTTGTTCATTGCAATCTGATGACGTAATGAGACATTTGACCTTCACAGTCATTGTCTTGGAATTCAGATTTAAATTGTTGTTTGTCGTCGGTGGACTTCTTGCCACAAACAAACGGTCTGATCTGGGCACAACGATGTACGAGTAGTGTCTGTCATTGGCCGAGCCAAAACCCATTTTCACCCTGCGTTGTTCGTGTTCCGCGTGCTTGTTGCAATCACTGTGTGTGTGTGTGTGTGTGTGTGTGTGTGTGTCTGTGTCTGTCTGTCTGTCTGTCTGTCTGTCTGTGTGTATGTGTGTGTGTGTGCGCACTGGGGTGCAGCAGCAACACAGGTCAGGTCTCATCCTAGGTCTCACCCAGGACCTGACCTGGTGGCACTGCCGGAACACACCTTCCCCTAGCATTTCAGTACTTGGCCAACAGTTTCCTTTCGGCTGAGTTGGTGTGGCTGATCGCGGGCTTTTTCAGAAGTTGCCTTCTTGTTTTTTGCTGCCAACAAAATTATTTCAAAATTGTTCTGAGAAGAATCCCTGGCCATATCTCTTCGAGTCAAAACAGAAAACAACTGGGGAGGAAACGGTTTCAGCCAAACTGCCGTGTTGTTGACCCGATCCTCAGACGGATGATAACATGAGAGTTGGCTGTTGTCGTGTGACCTGTGAAATTGAGAATGGTGGCTTCGCAGAACGGACATGCGCAGGAGAAGATGGTGTCAACATGTGAATAGGAGATTCTCCGGCGGACACCCTGGCTTGCTCTGGTTGTTTGTCCAAACTTTTGGAACCTTGCTCATGGAGAAAGATTGAAAGAAGCTGGGAGAATGGTCCACCATTGCATCGATCCTCGTTCATCACCCCACCGTGCAACGAGAAGTAAAGAAGGAACGGGGTGCATTTTCTCAGGTGTGGATTGAAGATCCTGCAATTGCAACTCCGTCCATGTTCCTGTCCAGAAACATTGGGTCGCATTCTGTCAAACGGCAGTGAATTTTGCCTCGCCTCCCACGCCCACTGCAGACATATAATTTTTAGGATGTGCACGCCCAAGCACAAGGTAAGGTGCATGCGAGGCGATATGAAGTCCATCTCAGAAAGATCGTTCGCATTGGCATTGCATTGTGCAGACCAAACGAATGGACCCGTGTTGACGATACATTCACTTTTACGCCTGTCCGTTGCTGATACGAGTGACACAAATGGCTCAAGTGATGCAACGATGTTATCGGGCGCGTGGGCGTGTAAAACATCGCCGTGCAGTGGAACTGGCCATCAGTGCGCGCTGCGTTGATGTGGCTTTTTCAAATACCAGGGAGGGAGTTGCCTTGTTTGGGGTGTTCGAACACCACACAAAGGTCGAAAGACAGTTGTAGGCCGAACCGGGACGAACCTGGACAGCCTTGTTCCAGGCCACCCGTGGCTGGAGAGCTGTTGTTTTTCACCGAACGACCTCGCGTAAAATAGGAAGTGGGGGATTCCTGACCGAGCCGCTCGGCTGTCTTTCTCTGATGGACGGTACAGAAACTGGCGTCAACACAAGTGATGGATCTCACTCGAAGCAGCTTCTCTGACTGTTTTGTTTGGTTGGAAAATTGGCAAAGTTAATTGACAATCCAGAAAGAAGAGAATATCAAGAACAAAAACGTCAGGAAACGGAAGCGCAAACTGTCAACTACAGCTACTTTTTCTGTTCACGCTTGTTCTTCATGTTGTTGCTCGAGCCTTTGGTTGCCCACAATCTTTCTTCACAAAGCTGCCATTTTCGATGCTTACTTTCCCCGTTGGCAACCGCTTGCCTATTTTTAGATGCTCGTGACGCGTCTTTGGTGAAGCTTTCGGCGACTTGTGGGTTTCCTTCCTCTGACATTTCCGAAGAGAGTGAAATGGCCTCGCTACTTCCCCGTGCGTTTACTGCCCAGGGGACAAGTGAAGTTTGGCTCTGAGTGCAGTGGGTTGACATCTTCGTTTTGGTGAAGCGCAGGATTGATCAAAGAATCCACGAAAAGAAGTGATGGTTGCAGAGCTGTTTTTTGTGAAGACAAATCGGTGGATTTTGAAACCTGTTGCCGGAATCAATGATTTCGCTGTTAGCGCTGTGTGCGGGACTCGGCAGAACACGAGTCCGGGAGATTTTTCTTTCAGTTGGGGAAAAAAGATCTCCCAACACTGTCTGCACTCAAAGATATTTTTGAGTACAGTACTAGTACCTAGATCCGGCACCTTTTGCTCCAGAAAAATTGAACATCAGTCGAAGTCTTTTGCACGGGGAAGAGTATTCATTGTTTTTCGGCACTCGGTACCAGGGCCAGATGTTGGAGTGCGTCAAATAGGGTGCGACAGTAACTCGTCCGCATTTGAAGGTTGAGAAAAAAGGGTTCAGGTGAGGGTAGGTGAGGTGTCCAGTGTGGCACACAAGTTTGATCTTGGAGCCACAGTCTGTGAATGAGCTGTTGTGTGGGAATCTTGAGGCAAAAAAAAACAGGCCTTCGACCTCAAATTGCAGATGTTCCGATCGCCCTGGGTCGGTGGTGCCTGAGACGATGGTGAACCTGGAGATCTGGATGCCGGCGGGCTTCAACATGGAGACGTGGGTCAACCGCAGGTACATCGTCGACGCGGGACCACTCGGACCCTCGGGCAGGTGAGCACTGAGCAGCAGCGGGGAGTCTGTTGTTGTACTTGACCGTGTACATGTATTGGTACGCGAAATACAATGGCAGTCACTTATCTCGTTCAAGGAAGGCACGGTCTGGGAAAAAGACAGGCTGATCTGATCAAAATCTTCCGTGCCGTAATCGACCCTGTGGGTCGGTATTTAGGAAATTGCCGTCGTAGCCACAGGGACCGTTCTCTTTTTCAGGTTTGGATGGTTCATGCCGACGTTCACGGTGGAAGAAAATTGGAACTCGGACAAGGCGATCGTTGATCACTGGCGCTCCTTCAAACTCGACCGCGTCACCAGCCAGTTCTCTCTGCGAGACAAGTGAGACAGAATTCCGTTCAACCGGCGCCCTTGTAGTTCGGCCAAGAGCGCCAACTGTTTTGTGCTTCTGAGTGTTCGGCAATGGTCACATTCTGACTGTGGTTGTTGAGGATGAATTGTCGGTCTTGGACAAGACCAGTGTCCGATGCACACACGAACGAAACCTCGCTCATTCTGCGTCGTACAATGGCATCTTGGTTGTTTATTTGTGTAGATTTTGAAAAAAGAATGGCCGTCATTGCGCGCACACGCTTCATAGAATTTCACGTCACGCAGGTACCCGCTGATCCGGAACTTCCTGACGCAGCGCAACCCTGGAAAAGGACGCCCGATCTGCAACAGCAAACGCTGCGATGAGAACGGAATTCTGCACGCGCACTGGTGCGCAGGGAAGCACAACCGCGACTGCGCACTCCTCATGTCCAGTTTCCCAGGTGACAAACACGGGGTCTTGTTCTTCTGCAAATTTCGCTGACTCGTGCAGGAACCTTTGTGTGTTTTCACGTTATGAATGCGCGAACACGTTCTGTGTGGTCTGCAGGTTTGAAACCTGAAACTAACTCGCAGCTCATGTCACATTTTAGACGACTTTCAATTGTGCATCTCTTTCAACGCTGGATTTTAAGTGTTTTAGCAAGAGTTTGGATTGCAGAAAATGGAATTATTGGTCCATCTGGACTATTCCACACTCACTGCAGTTGACAAACATGGATTTGGTCGTCTAAATGCAGAGTTGGACGGTGGAATTCTGGGTGAGCAGGTGGACAGCATGGGTCTGAACGTGAACATTGCCTGGATCGGGTCGCACCTGCACAGCTTCGTGGATGAGCGCGCGGCGACCGGGCTCCCGACCCTCTTCTTCAACTGGAGCCCCAACACCCTGACGGCGCTCGGCAACTACACGCGCGTCAAATTTCCGTTGTGCAGGACCACCCAGCAGAGGCCCACCAACTGTGACTTCCAGGTCAACCAGCTCTCCAAAGCTGCTTGGGTGAGTGCGGCACTGGGTTTAAAAACATGGGCAAATACGGGTGCGTGAGCAAGGACCACTTGTTGCTTTGAATTTTGCGACACGAGTTTCAAATATCAAAACAAGACCATGCACTGATTCGTACTATTGATTCACCATAAATGTCGTTGATGGGAGTTGGAAGTGACGTGCTGATGGTGTGGGGATTCTGCACTCAACTTCATGCAGAAAAGTCGCGTTCCCATCCAAGCAAACAGCTTCGCGCGCTGCAGGTGTAGCCATCTCATTCAGCTGCTGTCACCCGGGCCATTGGCAAAATATTTTCAGTGACGGGGGAATTCTCAGTGCACCGAGGTCCTCCTCAATTTTCACTGACATTGTAAATCCTTCGAGACAAAAACACGTATTCACGTGCGTCCAGCGTGGCTTCTTTTGTGCTCCGACGGGACAGAATGCTGTGTCCGAAGCTGTGGCTTTGTTGTTGAAAAGACGAAAAAAAAAACATCAATCTCTCAGCAATTCACCTGCCTGCATGGTTGCAGGCTTTCTCGTTTTGAGAGGCCTGTTCCGTGCATCGTTGGTTCCGTGTGATGTTCAAGACCCTCCCCCAGCCTCTGCATGGTCTTGCTTGTTTCGCGTACACACAGCTCGAAACAGTTGTTGCGTGTCCCGCTTTGTTGAGGCAAAACAACCCCACTGCAGCGGAAAAAATAACCCCGTCAAGTGCCAATGAACCGAGTGTGCTGCCGGTTGTGCCTCTGAGGCTGTTTGGCCCGGGAAGCCATCGCGTCCAACCCGGCTTCAGCGCAATTGAAGGGAAGTGGGAGGAATTGGACTTAATTGAGCTACGGAGTGTCACTGAGTACGAATTGACACAAAACACAGCTGCCCAACTTGGTCTCGTAATGTACCAATCTGAATGAGATTCTCGCTCTTTGGCTCGTCTATCTGCGTAGTGCAGCTGTTTTTGCAAGGTTCTTGTTTTGTGTGACGGGACAAACAACATTGTTGACTGTTCTCTTAGGACCATTTAACTTGATGTAGATGTACCTTCAATATGTCGTCAACAACTGAGATTTATTTCGTCATTCTACAACCTTTATGCGTGGTGTCCTGACAAAACACGTCTCTTCTTTCATAACAGTGTTTAAAAGTTGTGATGTTGACACAAAACAGTTGGCTCTAAATTTGGGATTTGACTCCAATGGAAAGTTGGCGTGACGCGTGATTTGATCTGCTGTTTGGGGCCGAACCTTTGTTGGGCCCTCATGACTGGCTGCTTGTTCACGTTCTCCGATTGGCTGCGTTTTTAGGTTCGGCTACGCACTCACACACCGGAAGCCTACGCCCTTATCTCCAACATGATGTTCACGCAGAAGCAATACGAGGAGCTTCTGCGCATGTACAACAATGCTGAAAGCAAGGACAATTTGGAAGAAGTCTACGAGCAGGTGAGAACACGGCCCATCGTCTCGGGTGCGTGTGTTTGCATCATGCGTGACAACATATCGGCCCAGATTGTCACTGGCAGCAGTCCAGATTGAACAAGTCGGTTGACATGAGGTTCTTTCATTCCGTGTTTGTGTCCACCAGGTGGCGTGCGAGTGGATCCACCTCAACAAACACGTGTGGCGCAAGTGGATCCCAAAGAACATGTCAAACAAAACGCAGATCTTCCTGGGCGGAATGTTTCCGATCACGGGACCCTACTGGAGACAACCGGGCATCGTTCCAGGTGCGGCCCGACTCCTCAAATGAACTTGTTGCAAAACTCCAAGAACTTGTTCACAAGACAAATCGACCGACTGAATCCAGGGAAAACTGCACAGCTGTCTTGCACAACTGTTGGCTCGGTGGTTGAATCAAATTTGCTGACCAAGAAAAGTCAAATGCTCAACGTGATTGCTCATTTCCTGTTCAATGATTCGTATCGGTTGACTGACAGGTGCACAGATGGCGCTGGAGCTGATCAACCACGATCCGAAGATCCTGCCGGACTACGAGCTCATCATGCTCATCCAGGACACCCAGTGCAAGTCGGACGTGGTCATGAAACAGTTCCTCTATTTTGTGGTGAACACCACGAGACCCATCGCAGGCATCCTCGGTGAGTAAGTGGCGTCCAGGACTGTGGTGCTGGAGGGTCTTTTGTTCCAGCACTGTCGAGTGTGGTGTACAACTTTTTTCGGATCTGCACCCACTGCGCGCAAAAAAGACAGACATCTGCTTGTTTGCTCTGAGACCGTCTGGCGAAGTCGTATTGTTTGATTCTGAGTGCTCTCATGCTCGTCACTGTTGACATTCGCCTGATTGACTGGTGTTCAGGTCCTGGCTGCTCGGAGACGACGGAGCCGATCGCGGGCGTCTCGAAACACTTCAACACGATCATCGTGTCGTACAGCGCCGAGGCGGTCACGCTCGCCGACCGCGACACCTACCCGCTCTTCTTCCGAACTGTGCCTCAGATGAGCCAAAATGGGTGCGTCACACAAGATGATGGTCTCTTGGAAATCGACTCGGCTGCAAGTTTTTGTTGCTCCGTGTGAAGTAAATGCCGGGACTTGCGTTCACAAACAAGGCGCTGATAGGCTGCCCCGTGTTGCAGGCAAGTGTACCTGGAGCTGTTCCGCCGGTTCGGCTGGACTCAGGTGGCGCTGCTTGCCGAGGACGGACAGGAGTTCCCCGAATACCACACTTTCCTGCAGGACCTCTTCCTCTCGCACCACGTCAGCGTCGCGTACCATCGCAAGATCCCGCGCCAGGCCACGTCCGAGGACGCCGTCAAGGTGGGTGACGCCGTCGTGCCCCAGAAACTGCGCACCACGCACGTCGAACATAAGAATTTTGTTGCACAGCAAACATGTTCAAACAAAGCTATGAAACGCGCACTGCTTTTCAATTGAAGGATTGTCGTGCTTTGTGCCCGGTCCTGACAAGAATCTTCCATTTTGGCTTTCACGCAGCGCAAGATGATACGTTTTGTTGTTTACCTTTGTCGTTCACAGTACATAGAGGGGCTGAAGAAGACCGGGGTTCGCATCATTATCCTCACGTCGTACGAGATCGCGGCTCGCGCCGTCATCTGCGAGGCCTTCAGACAGGTGAGAGGCGTGAGGCAATCAGTTGTTGAGGGTGGGGTCGATGTTTTGTCTCCGACAGGACAGCTTGCTTTGACACCCTCCCACAAATCCACGAGCTTGACGAAAAGATGGATTTGCGGCCGACTCATTCATTTGACAAATCTGCTTATGACTGTCTCCATGTATCCGCTTTACTGACGTGTTGTTGTGTTTTTGCTTTGCAGAAAATGACAGCGTACGAGGGCTACGTGTGGTTCATGCCGGCCTGGTTCACGCGTCACTGGTGGGACGCGGACGCCTTCAACAGGATGGCGAAGAACTCGGGCTTTCCGCCCGAGGACATCCCCTGCTCCACCGAACAGATGATCCGTTCCATCCAGGGTGAGTTCGTCAGATAGAAATCCAGGCCTGGTTCAAACATTATCTGTGGAGCAAATTATCATCAGAACGCCTCAGAATGGAAAGGTTTCCCCAGCCGGCTGATCAAACATTGTGTGGTGACACGCTGGCCACTTATTGCAGGTCATCTGAAGCTGAGCAACGCCTTCCTCGCGCCCGACGACTCGCGCGTCATCGGCAACATGACTGTCTATGACTGGAAGGTCCGGTACCTCGAACGCCTCCACAATCTGGTGAGTGGTGCTTCGCGACAACTGCAAGGCACAAGAGAAAGTGGGGGTCTATCTGTTTGTGTCCCACTGCAGCGGCCAGAGTAGTTAAGCGCAGCATCCATCTGACTGCACATACAACAGTGCCAAATCCTTGAAATGAAGTTGAGTTGCCAAGCGCCATCTAATCAGAAACAAAAAGTATCCCAAGAAAACAGATCCTGCTTCCATGGTGCTCCAAATATCTTGTTGTCTTTCAGAACAAGGACATTCCTCGGAGTGCGTACGCGGGCTACGCCTACGACGCTGTGTGGGTGTTTGGGTTGGGGCTGCACCACCTGCTGAGTGAAGACCCATCCGCGCTGGAATCGCTCCACACTGAAGAGACCACCAGGTGCGGCCAGCCGGGCACGTCCTGTTGATCAGGCTGTTGTTGGGGTGACGTTGCACGTTTGACCCAGTCAGACAAGCCTCCCAGTTTCTTGTTTTCAGTGCATTTTTCTTCATAAGTCGTGGCAAAATGGCTTTCAATGTTACGCGAGTCCTGAACTTTCTTCAGACACGTTTCTTCACATTTGAGAGATCCTTGATGTCTTATTCTCGCTCCAGGAAGTTTATGCGCCACCTGAACCGCACCAGCTTCATGGGGGTGTCAGGTCCTGTTCAGTTTCGCGGTGCAGATCGTTCCGGAATCATCAATATCCACCAGCACTTCAACAACGAGTCGGTGCCGCTCGGGCAGTACCTGCCGGACAGGGCAGCCGGCGATAAGCTCCAGCTGAACGGGACGCGAATCCGGTGGATGACCGGCGAGACACCGGAGGACGGCAGCAGGAGTGAGTGTGTGTGTGTGCGCGCGCAACGGGTCGTCGGACAGTGTTTACCGCTTGTGAACTCGCATCGCTGCGTGCAATTTTGTGCGAAGTGAAAGAAATTGAGTCGCCTGTGGTCTGAAGAAGAATCCTGCATTGCATTTCAGTGACAGCAAAGCGCATGTGCAGCGTGGAGCAGTTCAGACGCGTGCTCGGGGTTGACTGCGACACGGCGATTGTGATCGCCAACGTGATCGGTGTCGGGTCGTTTGGACTCTTCATGCTCATTTGCCTCATCCTCGTCAAGAAACGGTGAGACATGACTGCAGCTTCTATTGTGACGGACAACATAGAACAGACTGAGCGGGAAACCACAACTGGAACGAGTCTGTTTGGTTGGAAGAGCACTTGAAACTGTGTTGTTGATAAACAATGTTTCCTGCAGGTACGACGAGAAAGTGCGCGCGACGCGGGAGCGGATGCAGGAGCTCGGCCTTCTCTCCGACACCAGCTGGCTGTGTCTTGACCAATGGGAAATTTCGCGAGATCACGTGGTGTTGAACCGGAAGTTGGGCGAGGGAGCATTCGGCACGGTGTACGGAGGCGAGGCGTTGATCGACGATGTGTGGGTGGCGGTGGCTGTGAAGACATTGAAGATCGGGTCCAACCCCGAGGAGAAGGTGAGTGGCCTGTCTGCGCCGAACGTCGGCCGTGAGGAAGCAACCAACTTGCATTCTATAAAACGAAACGGTTGAGGGTATTTTTTATTCGGACACAAGTCAAAACCCATGTTGTTTGCCTGAATGTTGGAAAAGCCGGCAATCAGCTGTTCTCACTTGAACAGTGCATTCTGAATCTGTTCTGAAGTATTTGCCTTCAAAACGTGAAGTGCCTCTGTAGTGTGCTTCAGGCACTCTCGCGCCTTGAAAGCACACATTATGAAAACCCTTTTCTTTGAAATGTGCATTCAGAGGAGTCTCTGCTCACTGTGATGACGTTGTGTAGAGCTGAATGGTATCTGTTTGCTCTGAGCAGCTGGACTTCCTGAGTGAAGCCGAAATGATGAAGAGGTTTGACCACGAGAACATCGTGAAGCTGCTCGGCGTGTGCACACGCGGCGAGCCCGCCTACACCATCATGGAGTTCATGCTGCACGGTAAGACACACTTGCGCAGACCCAGTTCATGTGCTCTTTTCACCATTGTCATGCACGACTGAAATAAATCTTTGTGACGTGGTGTCGAACAACATTTGAGAGTCGTAACCATGTCTACGTGGACATCGACTGTTGATTTCCTTCTGACAAACTGCCCCGTGGTCAAGCGACCTGTCGCCACAAGTACGAGTAACAACAGATTTCCACGTACGTTTGCTTTGGCTTCGTTCAGGTGATTTGAAGACGTTTCTGCTGGCGCGACGCCACCTGGTGGCGCAGCAGGAGACGAAGGAGGCGGAAGACATCACGCCGGAAGTGCTGACGCGCATGGCGCTTGACGTGTGCTACGGACTCAAGTATCTCACCGACCTGAAATACGTGCACAGGTCAGTGAGGCGGTGCGCGGTCAACAGCCTGTATCCAGACTTTGACGTTGCGAAGGTTGGAGTATATTCAACGTGCCATATCTTCGTGAATAGTTCCGTTCGTGTGACAACATGTCTGGTTGCGACTTCCAGGGATCTCGCCTGTCGCAACTGCTTGGTGCACGCGAGCAAACGGGTGAAGATCGGAGACTTTGGCATGACGCGGCCAATGTATGACTCCGATTACTACCGCTTCAACAAGCGAGGTACGTCTCACAGAAGGATGGGCGGGGTTCGCCTTTCACTGGCGCTCACCGTTTGGTTGCCAACTGCCTTTTCGTCTGCACCACGGTTCCCTCACGGTCTGTATCTGCGCAGATACCACGTTGCTGGACGGTTTTCATCAGCCACTGCTGATCCATCGCTGTCTTCCTTGTCATCTGACCCCGGTTTCTCTGCAGGCATGCTGCCTGTTCGCTGGATGGCTCCCGAGTCGCTGGCGGACGGCATCTTCACGTCAATGTCGGACATGTGGAGTATGGGCGTGCTGCTGTATGAGATTATGACGTTCGGCAGCTTCCCGTACCAAGGCATGTCCAACAAGCAGGTGCTGGAGTACGTCAAAAACGGAAACATCATCACTCTCCCCTCGCACTGCAGCGATGAACTGTAAGTTTTATTGCACAAGTGTTTGTGCGTGTGTGTGCGTGATGCGTGGTTCTGAGGAAAGGGACACCACTTCATGGAAAGGGACACTTGCTTCACTTCATTTTGTGGTTGCTGAAATAGTGTGTTCGTCTCGAGACATTCAAAGTTGAAAGCCAAGCGTCGACCGAGGCCGGTGGTCGTTTGTTTCGTGTCAAATTGAAAGAGTGACTCATTGGTTGTTTTCTGCGCTTGCAGAAAGTCGGTGTTGATCACGTGTTGGGCGTATCTCCCGGAGCGGCGCCCGACGGTCGACGATCTCATGGACATTCTCCTGAGCAGCGAGTGCCTCATCACCCCCTGTCTCAATGCGCCCAAAACCGCGGTGGCGTTGGAGATGCAGGAGTCACTGGACATCGTCCCTCTGCGCCACCCACCAGGGGGACACAGGTCGCGCGGCGTCGGAGCCGGGCTGCGGACGCCGAGTGAGCACAACCAGGTGTCAAGTGTGTCCAGTGCACATGACTCGAAGATTTTCACTCACTCGCCAACGGGATGTGGAAATGAACCGTTTATGTTCCCGCCCCTAGTGGGTGGGGGTGGAGGCGGGGTGGCACCGCTTGTCATGATAGATCACAGAGAGCACCGCCCACCACCTCCGCCTTTGCCGCTCGTTCCGCCCACTGGACGGGTGTTGGGCGGGGAGGTGATGGCGAGGGGATTAGCAATGATGAGTGACTCCGTCAACGCTCACCCAACGGCTCCGGACGTGAACGTGAACGGGCCGGGACACGTGGACGCAACAGACCGCTTGGAAACTTTGTCTCGCAGCAGTAGCATGAGCAGCACTGGGGATGGTGTCGTTCGTCGCTCGAGTCACACCCACCACGCCGATGACGACGATGACGCCAGCACCGCGAGTGACCCCGACGACGCGACGGCGCCGTGTCTCCCGCGCCCGTCCCCGGGGACTCTGGCCTCCTCGTCGGCGGACAACTTGTCCACGTCCCCGGACTCGCCACTGCCGCCGCGCTACATCGCGTTGCCTGCTTCATCTCTGGACGACCGGGCTGCCTGCGATTCTGACTACAGTTCGCAGCACTCCAAGGACATTTGGAACATGAACGGCGCTGCTGTATGACGCAGCGCGAGGAAAAAATCAGCCCCTGACACTTAAGTCTGGGATCACAAGGAGATCGAGCTCAAGGAGCACCGTGCGCAAAAGGCAGCAAACCCCACACGGCTCTGCTGTTGCAGCGTTCTGTGAGTAAATCCTCGATCAACGGTAATGTGAAGTCACCGTGGATTTGGAAGAAAAAAGTGACTGTGGCTGATTTTTTCCTCAGACTGTCGTTCCTCTATTTCTTGAGGGAAGACAACAGAAAATCCAATTTTTCATACAGATCGCGGGCCAACAGTGTAGATTTGATACGCGCTTTCATATTTATTGACGTTTTGTTGACGTGTGAAACTTGTATGTGATTCTGTGTGATCTCGGACAGACGTGTTACTGCGTGCAGTGGTGCCGTCGATAACTTGATCGCAGCCACAAGTGTAACTTGGGGAGCGGAGGCCTTGACAGGCAGGACATTGAAGCGCCTTCACCGTCGGCGCTTTTTCGCATCTTGCGATTCAGTATCGTCACAATCAAGATGTGCCTACTAAATCTATCGTTATGTCACTGAAACAGGCGCCACCATCAAATTTCTGTCAAGGCCTTGTGAAGCCAAACCTCGAGTGAGAGACACAACACAAACTGAATGACCAGTTCAATGCGATGATCTCAGAACTAACACAGAATCTCACAAAAATCCACAGGCAATATTCACGAGGATTGCTGAATTGCTGCAAGCAGTAGTTGCACCTCACCCGACATTTTTATGGTGTCTGCCAATATGGAGTTTCACTGTGATAGCAACAGCTGATCGCTTTCAACCTGAGTCGGTGATTTTATAGGCTATTATTGTGGGCCACTGGCCACCAGGTACAATTCCCCGTTCGTTGGGGCACAATGACCAATTGTACAGAATACTCGTTCGTGTTCTCCCTCGATGTTGTCACGGTATTAGAACCTGAATGAGCAGGAACATTGAGCATGGATGGCAAAAACTGAGCGCGCATGCTCGAGTTTTGCGTCGAGTGGTGAAAACACTTTCAGCACTTCCCGAACACGTTGTATTGCCGTTTGCTTTGGAGGAAATGGGGTGAATTTTCTGCACTTCTGTGGTCGGAGAGTCTTGTTGCAGTATTGTCTTTTGTCAATCACAGCAACAGATGTAGCTGTGGATTACTTTTGTCTGACGTGGTTGTTCTTTGTGTTTCTTTCCGCTTCCCGCTGCCACGTGTCGAGAGATGATTTCCTCTGAGAAGAAAACGCCAATTATTGAGGCCACAAACGAACACCGTCAAATGCATTGTTAGAGCAGTGCAGAAAATCACTTTTGCTTTTCAGGGCAATGTTCTGTTTTTTGTGCATTTCGTGGGTTTATTTTTTTGCCCGCGGCTCAGCCTCCTGCCGCGGGCTGAGTGCAATCACTCTCAGTTTGTGTGTTCTGTCTATGCATTTTTTCTGTGAACTCATCATTTACCGGGATCGTGGTCAGTCTGACGCCCGGAGAGGGGGGGGGGCTACACAAACTTTTCTTCAGCCGGAAAATGATCAGCATCAAATTCTGAGCGTGCTTGGGTCCGCATGACTCCTTCTCTCCCCCCCCCCCTGCTAAGTAAATAACTGCTCCACACCGTGCCCACCCACCGTGGCAAAATCTGCAAGTTTCCTGTCGACCAAGTTGGCGTGGTGGAACCGCGGGCATTCCTGGCCTTCTTGATTTTTGTTTTGTTTCAAGAAATCTATTCATTCACGATTATTGTAACAACATTGCTCGTGCATTCATAGTCCGCACATTCATACACAGGAAAAAAATTTCTGTTTGCTTGAGCACATTCCCATGTGACTTGAAAGTTTTCACGGGAGTTTTGACAGGAGTGTCCCTAAACACTGGGGTTTGAGGTTCCCTCTGAGTTCTTTTGCCGCCGACTGGTCCAAGAGAAGAAAAATTCATGTGTTCAGCGTCAAACTTCCAACCACAAACACATTCCACTGTTCCATTTGACGGTCTGTGATTTTTGTCAAGTTCTAGTCGTTGTTGCCAAACTGCAGTTTCAAACCAAGCTAAGTGTCGCTGAGTCAAGAAACTAAGTTTGTAGCGTTTGAGCGTCAAGTTCACTTTGTGTTTCGTTCTCGATAGTATGACGGAGGTGTGGTGCCGACCTGGCGCGGTGAGTGTAATTTATTGTGTGTCCGGCGTGTTTGACGCGATTGTAAATCCGTGACGGGAATGTCAGCCTTTCGAGGCGATGTTGGGAAAGCGAATGTGAACTTTCTGCTGCAACATGTTCCGTAGACAGTATGCATGCATCGCATGGTTTACGTTGCGGTGTGTGTTTGTTATTTGAAAAAGCAGTGCACATTTGTCTTGGAATGGATGTTTTTGTTGCGATTTCTTGTGCATTGGGCACACGTGAAGCCTGTGGTGTGTCCGTTGAGTGTGAATGAAGGGAGACTGGTCTCTTGTGTGCCCCTTCAACAGGGTCAGGCAAATGGATGAACCCCAGCTTGTTTGATATGTGTGCGCAAATCCGCAGCAATAGCAGATCCATGTTCAGGAACAACAACAAAGCAGCTGCGCGTCCCACAAGCGGATCTACACCGCAACATTTGACCTGAAGTGATGTTGTTTGTTCTGAGACAACGCAGGCCAAGATCTGAATGTTTTCAGTTCGTTTTCGCGGATTCTGTTGTGAATCCAAACCAGTGTGCGTGTTGGGCGTCGTGTACGTTCTGTTGGACACGATCATCACTGGGCACATTTTTGCTCCATTCTGTGTTCAAAGCTGCTTGCTTTCCGCGACACTCACAAGTTCACTTTCGACCTATGACAGAGAGCCAGACAGAGGAAAGGTGCAGTCAAGTTTTTTCACTGGTCTGAAACAGGAGTGCCAACTTTCACCGTTTCAAAGGTTTGGGAACGGAATCCAAAATTTCCATGTTCCAAGGCCAAACAGTGTGAAGGGTTGTCAAACGTCGATCAAAATGCTGAACGTTTGCAGTGGATCCAGTGGATCGTGAGCATCTTCATTGTTGTATTTCAACCTGCATGGCCTGATCAACTTCTGAGAACCGTGCGTTTCAGTGAATCTGAAACATGAAGGACCCTGTGTGCACTTGACATTAGGGGCAGAAACAATGACGTCGCAGACAGATTTTGGCGCAAACTTGAAGCAGGTGGCCCAGGTTATGACGATAGGTTTTTGAAGCTGTAGTCGTTTTCGTGTCGAGAAATTCCGTTCTGTGATCATATTGATTGAAATGTCGAATAAAGAACCGCACATACGAGTACGCCCGTGTAGTTGTTTGGTGTTGACAGACGGAGATGTTGAGAAATATACGAGTATCACCATTCAAATTGACAAAGAACTCTGACAGAGCCTTTTCCGTACGATGGCTCAGTGAAAGTAGATGTTCAGATCTGCAGTTCCCACAGAGGCTTCTCAGTTACGGATTAGAGCTGTTGCGGACTCGGTGGTAGCGCAGTAAAGCCCTTAAATCGATCAAGAACTCTCGGAGGGATTATTTCCCCATCGAGCGCGAGAGGATTGCTGTCCCAGCAGTCTCCGGGAAATCAACGATACTCTCCCATTTCCATGCAAAGTGCCGGGGAAGGGACCGACGGATTGGCTGTTGCGTATTTATCCATCGCCACAACTCAAGTCAATTGACTGAACGAGAATGAGGTGCGGTAGGAGGTACGAGTGGACAGTTTGAACGGTCTTGCTTGCGATGGATTACCGATTCAGCCCATTTGAGGACCGAGGGAACCTCGTCTGGAAGCTGTCTTCACAACGGTCACCAAACTTCTGCATGTCAGGTGGAAAGTGCTGGTTCGATTATTGTACCCACAAGTGACACAAATGGACATGCCACCAAAAAAGGTCTGAAAGAGCCTCATGCAGAGTTAAACTGAGGGGGCCCTTTCTTGGAAGGCCTCAAAATACGTAGGTCCACATGGGCGCTGAAAAAAGCTTCCTGTGATCGCGATGTTTTTTTCAGACGCATGAACTGTTTCTGTTCGAATGACAACAGTGTCATCCACGCGATTGTTTCTGATTTCCACGGCGGTCTGAACTGTGTTTGAACAGGTCTGTGCAAAAAAAGTCTTTGCTCTGAAAAAAAAAACCTGGCAAGTTTGATCGTTGTACGAGACTGTTGGTGGGGGATTCGTTTCTCCAAGGAGAAAGGTCTGTTTAGCATGGGTCGATAAGCTATTTCTGTGAGAAATGACTGGTCAATACTTGGATCCGTGTCCACCGCAGATCGACGTGGGTCGTCTTGTCTTATTTGTGTGCCGAGTTGCATGAACAGTGGTCGAATCTTCCTGGTCAACTCTCTCCACTTTTCGGTGCGAATATCATCTGCAAATATCAAACAAGTTTGAAAAATGGACTCTCTTCTCTCTCAGGCGACTCAAAACCCTCCCAAGAAGCTCCACGTCCCCGTGCTGGTTGTGCACTGGAGTCGGTCAGTCGCGCTTCTGAGCCAAACATGGCTGTCCTGGGTCTTGCGAACTGTGAGGCATGGCGGAAGTTTACTCCACAGACACACATTTGTGTGTGAAGTGCCGTTTCAAGGGTCCATGCAGTTTCGCACAACACCGTGCAGATACATGAGACCACAGCTGTTCTCGTACGAACATCGCAACGATATAGAACCTTACATGTGAAATCGTGCGAAAGAACCGGGCCGGAAAGACGTTCTCTTTTTCAGGGAAAACTGAATTGGTGATTGTGTCATTCGTTGGAACAATTCACATGTTTGTTCTTTGCAAATCATCCCGCAGTTTGAAGACGCAGATTGCAGCAATTTCGACTGGCGAACTTTTCAATTGCAGAAGTGTTCCTGCAAATACGAGGCATACAGAATGGCCATGGATGAGCTCAAGGCAACAGGGCGCCCAACCGCTTCCGGCTTTATGTGGAAGCCAAAGACTCAGGACTTTTTTTGAAAGAAATTGTCACGAGCAAGGAGTATAAAACATCTCTCTCTATTGCCACTGCAGATTGACAGGTTCCGAGAGCATTAACCTTCAGATTTAGAGGGTCAATCCCCAAAAGCGGGTTCGAGCTTCCTTCGGAGACTTATTTACTCCTCTTCATTCCGTCGTTTGTCACTCTCTTCTACACTCTGGAGCCTTCGAGAGTCCTGCAGGTTTTATGTCTTTGAAAGCGTTGCTGAAATCGTTCAACAGCAGACCGCAAAGTGGGGCCTTTTGCATTTGGTGCAGTTCACGTGCTTCCATTTCAAGCCGAGATTTGGATGCAAGTACGTACCAAAGCCAAAGAAACAAAGTTTTGGGAGTGTCTGACCCTTGTGACACCAAATCTGAAGGCTCTGAGCTTGGCGGCGATCAAAGTCAGATATCTGCATTGGGAGAGGATGGTCGTCTAGGCCTGCTGTCGTTTTCTTTGCTGCTTCTTTTCATGCTCTGCACTCATTGAGTCGTGGCCTGTTGCGAAATTCATTCCTTCGCATTCAAAAGACAAATTCCAAAGTTCTTTTCGGAGTCAATGAAATGATAGAACTGCATGCTTGTGCACGATTTTGTCTGGGTTTGGCAGTTAAACCCCGTTCTTTATTCACTGTCACAAATTCACCTCCAGCGCAGCATTTAGATTTTCACAGTGGGATTATGCTCCAGTTCCTGAGATTGCTTCACCATGGATCCATTTCTGCGCAAAGAACTACAAGCTGGTCCCAAGTTTTCTGAGGGCAGTTGTTCCTTCTTGGGCATTCGTGCTTCACATACACGAGTCGATACTCTGTTAAGGATTCCGATTTGAATCCACCTCTGAAGGAATCATTGTCACTTTTCGAATAATCCTTTAGCAGAAGAGAGGTTGTCCAGGCTGCTCTGTGTCTCTTGTGTCACATCTCTGTGCATGTTGTAAGGCACTGATGCTGAAATCAAGGTCATTCAAAAGTCAACGGAAAGTGTCAATGCACGAAAAATCAAACTTCGACAGAAACACATGCAGCTTGTGCATGAATCGGGCATGGTTCTTAAGTTACGTTTCACGATCGTACCAGGAACAGCAAAGCTCCACGTGAGATGAGGTTACAAAGTGACCGACCGGGCCTCAGATCCTCATTTTTCTGACCACCAATTGAGAGAGATGAAATGAATAACTTGTGGCAAAAGATTTTGATTACCACACGTGCAAATAGTCTTTTCTTGTATTGGCAGACCAAGTCGAAACAAAGCAAAGCAACAAGGGAACAGAAGTTTCAAAATGGCTACAACACCAGAAAAGGCAGGCAAACATCGGTCCAAATGACAACTGGCGTGAGTTTCTTGTACAGAACCTTGTGAGGTTGCAAAACCCCCACCTTAAGTCTGTTGACGAATGCTGAAACTGAGCAATCAACCATTGAAATACTTGATGAATTGTGACAAGAATCTGAGCAAACAATAGGAACTCATTTGCGTCGTGAGGGTACTCAGCAAGGTGCGTCAGGACTGTTTGAGGCGCATGGCGTCACCCAGGTTCCCTGTGTGCGGTGACGAATTTTGACTTCGCGACACCTTCTTTTGTCCTCTCCAAGGAACAGCTCCACAGCAAACTGAGCCTTGAGCCTTGGGAACAATTCTTTATTGCAGCAGGATGACATGCAAAATATCCAGTGACTCCCGATATTCCACATTCTCATCCAAAGGACAAACTTTCTGAATAATTTGGTTGCTTAGGTACATCAATGCCATGACCACCACATCTGCAAAATACTTCAAAATCCCGTTTCTCAGCTGAACATGTATGAGTCATGTTCAGTGCCTTGTCCTCACAGATCCAACCGCAACTGAGGTTGTTTTTGTGTCCCAGTGAAATGCTCCAGAGAGACAGACACTAATTGAACGAAACCCGTGGAGAAACCCAACTGGTGAGGATTGACTCTTCCATTGGAACCTGTCGCTGAGTCCAGTTGATTCAGTGTGACACTGCGCACGGCAGCATGAAGGCAGCAACACACACACGAACACACACAAAAACACATAAACACACACGCGCGCGCGAGCAACAGGTGTGTGTGTGTGTGCGCGCGCGCGCGCGCGCGCGATGCTCAGCAAGGAAATACAGGGCCCAAAAAATTCCAAAAATTTCCAAAATGCCACTGAACCTGAGTTACAGCGTCCCCTTTACGATACTGAGATGCGAACACTGTGCGTCAGTGCTTGGTTTGCACATAATTTATCGAGGACCCCAAGACAGGTTTGCGTGCTTTTCTATTTTCTGGAAACAATTGAAACTGCGCAGGTGGAGCTGGAATGCATCACAATGTCTAATCAACCAATGCGGCTTCGCGACAAACAACGCTTGAGAACTTTTGTGTTTTCTCTGGAGCAGAGCACCTGCATGGCGCGGTGCACTGTGCGTCACAATCTGACGTGAAGTCCCGTGTCTTCCAAACCTTTGTCCCACCGTCCCCCCTTGAAGGGTTTGGGGACTTCTGCCCAAATACAGCAGACAAATAGGAAGTTTGAGCCTGCCAAAAAAACAATGATGTCCCATGCTCATCCTTGTGCTCGCGCAATTCACTTTGGGCACTTCCGGGTGGAGCACGTAAGCACTCGGTGCAGAAGCATGTCACAATCTTAGTTCCAACTCTTCCAACGTGAAACAAAAAATAAGCCCATGGGTCTCGCCGTCATTGTGCGAAGTCCCTTCAGGGCGAAGCACCATGTGGTAGTGCAGTACGAGGTTTGGAATTTATATTTCCTTCTTTTGGCGTTGACAGTGCCCCGTGTGAATGTAAATGAACCACATCAGGCTCCTTTCCTTCTCCTATTACCCATCTTCATTTA
>JAAUXT010093594.1_pt1 | contig 32772 bp, 34 predicted proteins | sample 7278171 | NCBI WGS metagenome assembly JAAUXT01 (sample SAMN14350112, study PRJNA611818) | marine sediment metagenome | isolation source: surface marine sediment (1.8m) | place: French Polynesia: Moorea | collected 2018-08
AGTTGAGCGCACATGAATAATGACAAACAAAGGACCTGACTAATTTGGTTGATTGGTCACACACCGCAGAGATCATGTTAACTGTCAGAATACTTTGATTCTACTACGTAATCACGACGGCTCCAGTGATTCGTGCGCTTTGAAAAATGCATGAAGAGATAGTGTTGATGAGGCATTGTTTTTCTTGATTGGTTTGCTTCAAGAGATTCCTTGCCAAGAGGATAACCTTTTAACTTTCGCTTTGAAGTCGTTTTCACACGAAAAACAATTTTTTGCTAGCTTGAAGGCACATTCACGCAAAGACAGAGCACTGAAGTGGCAATAGGAGGACTCATCTTGTGTCCCGCCAGTGCTTCGGCGCTGCTTTAGGGAGCGTTAGGACCATAACGTGAAGCTGAGAGAATGGTGAAGACAGTGGCTGGGTAAATTGAGTGATTGATTGCGCTGTGAACGTCTTTTACTCTGCAGCCTGATAGAATTAAACTATTCTCACGGGAACTCATTTGTTACCGGCAAAGTAAAGTAGAAAGGAGGCACACTGAGAGGGGCTACAGGCACAACACTGACAATGGACGTTGCATCGCCTCTCACCGTTTCAAGAGTTGAGGATGATATCGTTGCCCCGAGTGTGCAAGATTTCTGGAGAAGTATTTTTGTCCAAGAAGCAATGCCTCTGCTGAACCGTGGAAACAGAGAAACTTTCAAGGTTGCAAAAAGGTGCTTGCAATCCAATATTCAACACCTGCTCGTTCCACGAACAGAAATTCTGTCGTGCTAGGAATCACCGAAAGAGAAGAATCAATGTCCAGCAACGAGATGTTGGGCTTCAAGGGGCTTCCGGCTTTGGCTGAATAGTTTGGAGAGAGGTGTGCAGTCAGAAACATGTGTAGAATCTGCCTCGGAGACTCGTCACAGCGACTTGTTCCCTGGGAAGGGAGAAAAGAGCGACGTTTGCTGTGAAGGTTGAGACAATTAACATACCTCTGGTGCCACTTGGAACACACAATGGTGGTCTCCCATTGTCAACAAATCCATTCCACGCAAAGCCTCGTCGTGATCAGGAACAGGCTCCAAAAGAAATTGGCGTTTTCATGCTGTGTTGCGTGTGGGTATGCCAGACACCCTGACATTAGTCACAGAAATGGCGTGATGAGGCGATTTTCGGAGCACGGAACAACAAGGAATCTCTTGAGTCTGTGCCTCTTGAGTTTGTGCTGCAGACACTGCGTTCTTAATTTCGCGCACGAGCGAGAGTGAAGTGTGCGCAGTTGGAGAATCTTGCCAAACACGGTAGTCGCTTCGTGTACTCGTCAAAAAGGCTTTGATTGCAACTGACGTGTTCGATTCATGGGAGTGGTCACTTGGTCAGCTCGTTTCTGTTGACACTGTTGCTAAAAGTGGATCTAGCGTGGAGCGAAGCGTTGCCGTGCTGAGCGACGGGAAGGAAAATGATGGGGCAACTAAATACTATGAGTTATACTCCGGCAATAGCCCAGCTTATCTTGTCATGACAGTTGTTCTGCTGGGGGACACTTGGTCCACATCCATTGTGTTCTCAATACAGATGAGCCGAGCGGCTTTGCACGCATCTGCCGCCACGCTTATTTATGTCACTCTGTCCGCTTCCCGTGTCACCTCACCGATGCTCGAACACGGAGACTATCACTTCACGGCGACGACACACGGACTGCTCATTGTGTCAGAATAGGAAATTAAAGCCGGAGAAGGCCGAGGATTTTTCAATCCAAAATGTTTACTGAAGGACCACACGACCAAATGGTACTGCCACTGTTTGAATGCCACGTCACTTTCTTCCCATCAGCACAGCGTCCGTGTGAGTTTCTCCAATAGTCGGCTCCTCCCCAGCCCTGCACAGCTCCTGTGAAAAGACCTGTCACTTGTGTTTACTTCACCTGTTTCCGTCACTCGCTCTGAATGGTCCCGCACAAGCCTTTCTTCTCACATTCCACAGGGAGTATGACCCACTTCTAAACGTCTGCTCACACACTCCAGCCATGCTGTTGCCAAAAGAGGACACGTTGAAGCAGGGGCGTGATCCTTGTTGTAACTGTTCCTATTGAGCGACTTGTCACGTATGTTCCACATGGCACAGACACACGCGCACACACGCACGCACATACACACACACACACACGCACACACACACACACATGCAGAGTCGTTTGTTTCGGTTGTTCCACGGGGAAATCAATGAAGAGGATATTCGCACTGAGGTTTATCTTTGTACAGTTAAATTCGAAAATGTTGCAATTAACCAGAGGGAGGGACGAGACAGGTGCAACAGGCTGAAGCAAATCGCCGGAAATCCCCCTGCTGCCCTCGGATTCCATTAATTATTGCAGGAAAATGACAAGCGCTGAAGGTAATTAGCAGGGTGAACAATGCAAGGTTAATTAAAGAAAAGGATGGCTTCCCTTTGATAAAATTCTCACGGGTTGGTTGATTAGCTCAAATCAGCACATCCATTTTTGAAATATTTTTCTGATGAGACTGTGAAATGTTTGCAGTGCGAGAAAGTTGAACAAAACCCGGAGACTGGAGTACAGATGGGTCGTTCTGTTTGAAGAGATTGCGTTGGTGAACTTTACATGTATCACACACACACACACATACACACACACACACACACACACACACACACACACATGTTTCGCTTTGCAACTGAAAGTGTGGAGTGATGGTCAGTGCCTTGTTTTGTTCTGTTCTGGGACTTCCTTGGAAGTAGGCCCAGCTGAGTGGAAGACTCGGGGCATGAACCTGCTGCACACGACAGCTCCGTCTTCTGTGCATTTGCTCTGGACTGGCAAATGTCTGGGAGACGGAGGCGCAAATTCGATTGTGATTCCAAATGAAATTTTGACACCTGCGTACAACCATGAGGGGCGAGGACAACGAGACCCTGCAATGAGATATGGGTGGAATGAAAACTCCTGTCAGCAAGAAAGTGGTTCCAAAAGTTTACTTGCATTGCACATTTTGCCAAAACAGTTCGAGGTTGTGTTTCTTCCAAACGTTTGCCAGAGAGAGGCTGTGCACATGTTGTGACACTTTCACGAGTTTTCGGAAGGCGCTGGGTTGATCACCAGCAAATGGGAAAATTGTGTTTCGCATACCTCAGGTTGAAAAAAATTTGACCCTCGAGAGAAAGTCAAGCACACTTGTTTCATCTTCAGACAAAACATCCGGCAGCATCCGTTTTCCACAAGGCCGTCTCCCCGATGCAGAAGACTTCGGTTTTCATGACAGTCACGTTCGCGTCATTTCGCAGCCATGCACGACGGTGGCCATTCCACCAGCGGCAATTAGCGCCACTTTCCATAAAGCGAGTCCCGCACCCTCGTTCTTTTCCTTAATGTGACGACACAGCTTAAGCTCAATTAGGAAGCAATCAACTCGGGGTGAGTCAGTGCTCTACCATAATTAAATGGAACCAGAGCCCTCACTCTGAAAACATTAAAAGTATTTAATGGACGGACCAAATCCACTTGCGTTGTTGTTCCTCAGATGTCCAAATCGAATCATCCCATCAGCTTCGCGCTGCTCGCTTTTCGCTGCAAAGTTGTCTGTTAAGAATGTATCTACCCACTTCAAAGATCATCAGAAAACCAAAACCACATGTGTTTTCGATCACACGTGCAGATTGTATTGAAAACTGTCAACGAGGATCAACCTGTCTTCCTGCGCACCAAAACGGGGCGCGACACGACTGTCGGTGATCACTTCCGGAGTGTACATTTTTGGCTTCTGTTCGTTCGATTGAGGCGAACATGTTGCCAATAACATGTTGTGTTCAAGACTTCCTGGGTTGAGTCAGGGAGGGAACTGTACAGCTCCAACATGGTGATTGTGCGGTGGCCAGAAGCATGCTTGGAATGAGGAAATGGAAAGGTCACACCGATCAGAGTGCAGATGGCTTGTTCAGGATCAGCGGGGCCACCCGATGGCTTTCGAATTACACACTCACAGTGCTGTGGCGTTCAAAACGATCTGCAGCCAAAAAATTGAAGGTTTGTGAAGGGTCAGTGCTTTGATGAAATCCACTACTCTTGTACGGGTAGTAGTGCGTGCACTATGAGATGCAATCTAAAGTTTCAGCCATTTGGTGGTTTGGCCTTCATTTTGAGTGTGGTGTCAGCCTTTTCTGGGGACTGAGCTGGAGCATTTCTGAGTCAACTGCTTCTGTGGAATCAGCACCGTCTTATGATCTGGTGCAGTGAGGCGTCTGCTGTTGTTAGGAGCCACTTGTTCCTCGGCTGTAGATCTGTTTCCCCATTCAACGCGACTTGGTGGTAGTGCATTGGACAAGTGCGTTTCAAATGTTCAGCAAGAAGAATTGGTGAAGGAAAATTAATGTCGAAGTTCTTCCAGATGCGACTGCAGATGAGATTTATCGCTGCGTGCCCTTTTTCTCCACTCACTTCCTCAATGCAGTTATTCATAAAGCAGTCGAGAGGAGCAGCGCTGCCGTCTGCACAGTCTCGACTTGAATCGGAAACAGGTTTGCTGATGGTGTCCATTCAACGTCTGCGCAAAATTCTGAACAAGTCTGCAACACACCATCACTCCCCCCTTCAGCCGTGAAGGAGATTCACTCAGGTCCCACTTTCACCTGATGCTGTTTCAATTGACTAGCACGGTCAGTCTGTGAACATTGCGCAGCCCCCGGTCATCACGCACAGTCTGCACCCACGAGATGCGGAGATGAGATGAAGCACATCCAACAATCACAGGGGACAGCGCGATTTCTCACTTTGTACTCTGAGCGGAATGGTGTGTGAAAATAAGATGAACTGAGCCCAGTGATTTATACTGTGTGAAGCTGCAACAAGTGACTCAACCTCTCTGTGCACGAGTCTTATCCCTTGCAAATCAAAGTAACCAGCCTGAGAAGGTGCGATGCACTTTGTCCAGCACATGTTGCTTGAAAACGAGTGACCAGTGTCCTTGCCCAAGTTTGCAGCGTGAAATCAGCAGCGAAAGACCGCCACACCTGCAGATTCATCGTGCGAGAAAATCAGTCAAAACTCACCGCACAACGCACACAAAGCAGCTGAGAATTATTGCCATGTAAATCTCATCGATTCCCATCCACAATGCGACCTGAATGTGTCCTATCTGGTTACACTGTATTGACGGATTCAGGATCTTGAGAGTGCAAAGCACTGAGCGTGTGGCCACCCGTTGAAGAACAAGCAAAATGGGAGGCAATCGTGGTGTTGACGGGGGGAAGGTATTTCGTGTTGGGAACGGTTGTTCTGCATGAGTCTTTTCTTGGTGAAGGTTCTGGACATCGAACAAAAGACAAAAGCGAGTATTGCGTGACCTTGTGAAACTTTCTGTTTCATACACTTGCCCAGCTGCCAAAACGGAAATCATATTGAAGAGGAAATTACCCGAAAACAAAAGCGAAACATTATTTTGAGTACATGTTCGATTTGTTGGGTTGTGTGACTATTGATTCTTTCAAACACAAATTGTGGGAGAACCCGAAATAGCTGGCGCCGTTCTTGGCGTTGACATGCCAAAGTGAGGTGTACAAAAGAACAAAAGACATGAATGAGTGCCTTGGATCCGCTGTATCCGATTTCATTCCAGCAATATTTGTCTGATTTTGTGCAGGGCATGAAAGCTTTGAATGCGAATGTTCAACAAAGCAAACAACACGGCGAATGGTGGTAACGTGCGTGTCGGTGGTAATGTGATTGAATGAAATTAGAAACTTGCACAACGGTGATGGCTTTGAGACGTTTTGAGCATCGAAAAGATGTCTTGTCCCGACATCTGTTGCTGCTGCTGCTGGATTTCCTTCCAACACGAACTCTTTGGGCCAGAAATGTGACGCCCAAGCAGCAATCACAAAGGTTTTCTGTTATTTGGACTTCGAATGGCAAGTCTGAGAACAGATGCGTACGGTTTATCTTGATGAAAAAATACAAGTGCAGTTACGCCACAGAGCACTGACACGGCTGACAACAATTTTGTGCATCGATTGCTTCACACCAGGGCAATGTACACTCCCGAGGGAGATAGGAAGACAGAAGTTCATGGTTCCTCGTAGAAGCACGCGTCGTCAAGCAACTATTGGTGATCGATGTACCGGTAGACATGTGCGTCTTTTTGCTTCAAAAAAGCCTGAGCGTAGATGCGCACGCTTTCGGAGACTTCAAACGAAGAACTTGTGAGTTCACATGGAGAATGCAGAAAAGTGAAGTTGATTCTGCATGTGCGCAGGCTTCTGCTGCTGAAGATGTCTTCAAGTACGATCTTTCTGGTGCACGGCTTGCTTTGGCGCACACGAGTTCGCCAGATGCAGTTGCACCTGGAACCCTGCAAGCGTGTTGACACTCGATGGAAGCACAGAAGTGTGGAGAAGTGTGATCATTGGTGCCACATTTATTCTTCCTTGCGGTATGTGCCAAACGCACACTCTGCGTTGAAAACCAATCAAGATCTTTTTGACATGCAGTGTTATCCTTCTGCAGTGGACGGCCCGGGAGGGGATGATACTCATGAGTACGTCGAGGCTGGCGTGTCCTGTTCTTTACAAATTTTCCTTTTTTCTCTTGGTTCTGACTTGCTGACAGTCAAACGTGGTCAACTGTTTGCAGTTTTACATGGAGGAACCCCCAAGGTGTTTGCATTTTGACAGCTCCTTTGAAATGACTCCTGAAATGAATGTTTTTGAGTGCTCTCACCCCGCCAATGTGGCACCCTCCTGCAATAATATCATCACCAGTACAAGCACAAACAAACATCAACGTGAAATTGTCAAAAAATTCTTCAAGAACAGGATACGAGGGAGATCCACAAAGTCCGGTTCGTCGCTAATTTTGAGTATGTTCCTCCCATTTGCTCATACCATCAGAAAGAAAAGGCACTAAAGATCATTTCAATTGTTTGTCAAAATTAAATAGTCTCTCAATACTCATCAATTAAGCATTTAAATTGGTATCAATTGTCCTTTTAGCTATTAAATTTGCCTTGTCTTCTCTGTACTAAGGCTAATTACTGTATAAAATCAATAGCCAATTGTAGAATATAAGGACTTTTTAAACTACAAATTTGATGATTTTAATTGTCATTTGATCGAGATGTTTATTCCAGGTGTGAAGATTATGATGTAAAGTACTTGCAGACTTGTTTTTGTTTAATTTTGCTGAACTGTTTTGAAATGACAAAGGGACAAACCGGACTTTGTGGAACTCCCTCGTATCAAGTTATAGCTCACAGATGAGGGTCGCTATTGTGTATTACTTTGGGTATCTTGGTCATGTGCTGAGCAAGTAGTGACCCTCATCTGTGAGCTATGTTGGATAACTCCCTCACACAGTATCAGGCTCGTGCTCGGGAGTTATCCTATACGTAATTTGACAGTGGCAACCTGCCCTGTCTTCGATGTGTCATTTGCAATGTTTCTGGAAAATCACAGAGGTTTCTGTGCTTCTATTGTCTCACTTATGTTTTCATTCCTGTTCAGTCACTTGCCCCTTATGCTCTCTTGCCCACCCCGTGCTGCTTCGATAGCTTACTGAGTGCGTTGAGCGGTTTCTCGTCGTACTCGGATTGTGCCTTTCCACGTTGCACCGGACGCGTCTGGCGTGTCACTCGCTGATTCTGTCGGAAACGAGACACTGATCATCGCAATGACTCGGTGTGAAATGTGTATTTTTCAGCATTTTAAGCAAAACTTTTAGGTCAATCAATCAAAATAATCCTGTGGACTTCCATTTTAATGGTTCAGGATAACTTCAAAAAGAAATTATCATGCTTTATGCGGAGAGAAATTTCCTTTTTGGCAGCATTATGTATCTGTGCGGAAACCTGAGCCAGTTATAAAACGTAATCAAGGTTGCATTAACTTCAAACGTGCTTCCTCTCCAGGAAATTCGCAGCCACCCGAAGACGATCAGTCTTCCGCACAAGAGCAATTGATTTGAGCCCCATTGGAACCAAAATTCTGCCAACACAAGTTGGAGGCAGAATTTTGGCCTTTTGACAAAGCGGTTTCTGCCAAAATTTTGCTTGCTGGCAACAAGGCACTCATTGCACACTCTGGCAAATCATATTCGAAACAAAAGCACGAACAGATGAAAAGATGAGAGCATTGATTTCGTTTCGTGTCTCAGTGTGAGAACAATAATTAGTCAATAAGTGCCTCAAGATGACATGCCATCGCAATTGAGCCCAACCACGAATGGAAAATTTCCTTTCAATGCATATCAGGCACAATAGGAGTCGTTGTGCACGATGGTTGTCAAAAGGATGCAAAGCCACAGGGAGCTCGTGTTGCAGCTGCCTTCTTGATAAACACTATGCAATTTAAGAGATTAGGCCTCTGGCTACTGCGGGATTTTTTGCAGGAATGGGTGACATACCGCTTTCTGTCGATGTCTTTTGGGTAGCTGTCATTCGCCTGGAAGATGAATACCTCCTTATGGCTGTCAGTTTCTTCGCAAAGCTCCCACTCCTGTCCCCCCTCCACAATAGTCGTGGGCACACAGACTCCCCACGTTCCGACGGGCATTGAACTCCAGCGGCTATTGTTCCAGATTTGGCTCGAAATGGAGTGCGCAAAGAGCTGCACCATTGACAAAACTTTGTTCACTTACGCCGACTGCAATAAACGCATATACTGGTGTTGGGTACAAATCGAGACAAGATCCAGTCACGAGTCGGAAGAGGGAGGCATCCACCCAAAACGGTGTCTTTGTTGGAAAAATGTTCCGAAGTGACAGTGGAAAGCAAAGGCAAGAATTTTTAGGGAAGTGGTTTTGAGAAAAGTACTGATCAGTGGTGGGTGGTGTTTTTCTTTCTATTTTACACACAAACATTATGAAAAAACAACGTCAGATATTACTTGGACTCCAGTCTGAAAATTGTCGGACTACGCGTACAATCAAAGAACTTGCTAAATTGTTCAAGCCGACGTTTTGTCAGTGCGCGTCATTGTTGTATTGACGATAATTTACAGTTAAACCAAAAAGATCCTTAACCCTTGGCACATGGTTCGAGCGCATATCAATGGGCGTCATCATTCTGAACTGTGTTACTCTGGGCATGTACCAGCCGTGCTACGACGAAGTCTGTGATTCTCTTAGATGTCAGGTGCGTATCATATAATCTTTGTCCAAAATTTTTCTCGCTTTTGTTTGTCGTTCACGAAATACTGAAACTAACGGGATGACTTTCTCCACAGGTGCTTGCCGGGTTCGACCATTTTATCTTCGCTTTCTTCGCCATAGAGATGTTGATCAAAATTTCTGCAATGGGACTCTGGGGAAAGGACACATATCTTGCTGAGACCTGGAACAGACTCGACATGTTCATCGTCATTGCGGGGTTGGTGCTCTTTTCACACAACTCGTTTCTGTTGTGGCGTTACCGTTTCAAGTGACCCCAGCAGCCCAGTGTGTGCTTCGACTGGTGACCAACACGGGAGCAAAGATCCATTTTTGCAAATCGAATTTGAACCGTTTTCTCATACTCATGTGTCCTCTCAACATGAGATTGACAACTGCAGACAAAGTTCCAAATCGCTCAACACAAATCCAGAAGCTCACACTCTCTCACTCCTTCAGCTTTGTTCCGTCTGTCGTCCTCCATGTCTGCATGATTCATGGTGCACACAGCTGTGCGTATTGTCGGCAAAAAACCGGGTTTGAATCTTGCCTGTGGAAAAAGGGTTTCCGAATGCATGGCAAGCGTCGGCATTGATCTGTTCTCTTTGGCTGGAGCTTCCGGTGTAAATGTGAATGTTTCTTGTTTCAATGACAGACCACTAATTCGGTATGGTTTTTGCCACGGAGTCGTAAAGCACTTTGATCCGTTTTTTTATGAAAAATTTAACATGGTTTGATGGCACAACACGCAACGCGTGACTTAAAATTTTGCAACACCAATTCCTTGTTCAGCAATTTGTAAAGCCAACTCAACACTTTCGACCAAATTCGTCTTCGGAAACATATGAATCTAGAAATTCAGAAAGAAACTTCGAAACAACTCCGAAGTTGCGACAGAAGATTTCTGTGCAAAGTGTCTCACTGTGCTTGATCTTCTGGTGTCTTTTCCTTTCACGAAGGTTCGTTAATGATCAGCAATAGGAGTGATGCATTTCGTGTGTCAACACATCACATCAAACACCAACGAATAGAGATATCAGTTCAGTTTTGTGTGTGTCATAATTTTGCCCCATTTGTCTTTGTTTGAATTGTGATTTTGTTTCAAACTTCGCAGTGTCGTTCTTGTAGGTTTCCTATTCAAGGTGCCACTCTTGTTTTTCAACTCAAACCAAGTTTACCCGCGAATCAGGGTTTACCCCAAACCCACCTTCAGAAGAAGAGAAATACTGGTTGCGAGAGAGTAGACATCAAACAGACATTTGCTGATTTTGTTCAGTCTGGCAAAGTTAGTGAAGTGTCGAATACTCTTGCTTCTTCGAGTGCACCGTCGTGTTGAAAATTACAGAGAATGTGAAAGTGTGTACGCTTTGTTGATGTGCTGATGCCAACCTCAATCAATTCGGCAAAAACTGCACAGTACGGGGCGTACATTTTTTACATTTGTCAATTTCGGAATTTTTTTGTTGTGCACTGTTGTATCTCAACTTGTTGTGCCAATTCCAATTGAAAAATTCACTTCAAGTGTTCAATACTGAAGTCTAAAGACTGACTGTTTCATTTGTTGAACAATGTAGGACTTGTGGATTTAGCTAAGCTTGAGAAGAAGGCACTGATCACACATACATTTGTTTAAACGTAGATTTTTGTACTTTGCTCTTTTTACCCTGTAGAGCAGTCCAATAGTAAGTGTTTTTCTCCATTTTTGTGGTTCCAGGTGTGCTAATTGTGTGCTTTTGGGTTTGGTAAATTGCTTCTGGTGATGGAGACGCATAATCCTTGTTTAGAGTAGTCACAGAGTCCATTTTGTCAAAAACGCCCTTGTTAAATTTGTGAACATCCGGTGACCACGCCAGGACAAGTAGAAACTGCTTTGTTGGCAAGGGTCGTTGAAGCGAGCGGCTTCAGTTTGGGCGAGTATTCGGTGTCGGTGGTGGTGTTGCGAGCCGTGCAACAGACTGAGTTCTACGACAGCTGAACTGGAATCTTCCTCCGCTCTGAAAAACAATTGAACACCTTTCTCATAAAATTTTCCTGCTGGATACTCGGCCAACTTGTGAAAGTACTAATACATGCATGATGTTGTCATCACACATAGGATGCGTTGCGTATCACAGAGTCATTTGGCCTGAGAGGGAGAAAATGCTTGGTCTTCCTTCCTGTCCTGAACAAAATAAAACTGCGCCTGATTTTCAGGCAAGAAGGAAAACTGTTTTGGAACGTCGGCTTGGGTTGCCTTCGAGACAAGTTTTTGTTGCTATAGCAACATATTCATATCATGGATCAGATGTAGATTTTCCCACCAAAATAGCATCAAAGGCCAGAAATGCTCGACATAGCGTATTGATAATCGTCCACCTGTTAATAATGGATATTGGTATTCGATTGGATCAGGTAATGAACAGGGTGGCTCCACACATTCTGTTATTGACAGTTGCCATGGGCGGTACATTCAATTCCGTTTTCCCCATTCCTGGAAACACGTGGAAAAGCGTGACTGCGGAACGTAGAAGACGCAGAAGACAATCGCTACGTGCTGAAAGAAAGTGCAAAACCAGCCGATCCTGTATTCGGAGCACATTCAAAAACAGTTCACTCGAAGTCCTGTCCGTCTTTGCCCCGACAGAATGTTAACTTTGCACGTTGCAGCAACAATGTTTGGTCTGCCAAGGACAAAAGTTTGAAAAGACCAGTATTTGCACGCATGGGGTCTAAAAGGAAGGTTCTCTGAGAAGAAACTTCTGTGTGTTTGCGACAAGCGCATGTGAGTGGATTTTCACCGGTCGCCTTTTGTGTGTGGACTTGCATGTGGAAAAAAGAAAATCGCACTGCAAAGGGAGGAGAATCAATGCTTGTGAGAAAGAATCAACTGGTGATGATGGCTTGTTCTCATGTCAACCCAGACGCCCTGATCTAACAGCTTTGACCAAGCGGGATCGCTTCTTGTTGCTTGTTCCAGCGAACCGTAAAATTTTCGTTCAGATTCGTTTGTTTCAATCCAGAAGTTAATTTGTTTCATTTCACCTTTCACAACATCGAAGACACACGACACAGCAAGCGATTGAACCTTCCTTTCAGAGTCAACTTCTCGACGACGGCTTGCGTGTTCGTATGGGTTTGAAATGCTTGCCACATATTTTGGTCAGCGGATGTGTGTAGAAAACACCAAAAGTCACATTTTTGTTGATAACCAGTGAAATTGGCTCTTGATCTCCTTTGACACAAGTTAATTGCGCGACCTGCATTGCTTTTTTGTTTGCCGGAGTCGTGACAAAGCAACTACTGTGGTGTTCAGTTTTTGAACGAAAACTACGCCGAAGTGCAACCTGAAAATGGACGCTTCTGATTATTTTGCTGTTGTGTGCTTTTGTTGCTGTGGGTTTGTTACTGAAGCGTGATGTTATCGTGTGTTGCAGTGCGGTGGAATACGGAGCTCAGTCCGAGAACCTCAGCCTCTCTGCAATACGAACCATACGGGTCCTCAGGCCGCTCAGAGCCATCAACAGAATTCCCAGTGAGTTCACCCATTTCATGCTTGAATCCACGCGCATTTCACACCAAACAGACAGACAGACAGACAGACACACACACACACACACACACACGCACACATACGCACACACACACACACACACACGCGCGCGCGCGCGCGACATGAATGTACGAGGATCTTGCTGCAGCAAAGTCAAATTGGAGCACACGAATTTCTTCAAAAGTTCGAAAACCCCAGACCTAGACTTCAGTCTTTTTACACTTGCACGATTTCTTTCTTTCTTTCCTTCTTCTTTCTTCCTTGCTCTCTTTCTTCCTTCTCTCTCTCTCTCTCTGTGTGCCTCTCTCTCACATCATGAAAAGAAAGAACAGAAAGAGAAAGTCACGCGTCACACGCGCACACATACACTCTCACTCACACTCTCATCCAGATGCGCACACATCGAAGAAGGTATTGTCATGTCACGCAGAAACTTTATCTCTGTTGCCTCTAAAAACCAGAGCAACAGTTGGGCACGAACAAAAACAGACTGTGCACCACGGCCTGACAACGGCTGAGTCAAAGTGATTAGCAGATTACATCGGTGTTTAGGTCTCCCCGGAGGAAGACTGTACGTTGCAGCGTGAAAAGAAGCTGTACATTTTGCCAAATTAAATTGAGTGTTGCTATCTCGTTTGAATGTCTGACGCTCCTCGTCGTGCAAATTCCCCCAGTTCTCAAGGGGCAGTTCAAATGTTGGTACCGCAAACGGAAAACGGATACTGGGGTGTGCCAACAGAAATGTTTGAATTTTTGAGTTGTCACGCCCGTCCCACACTGATGACATCAAAGGAAAGACACGCACGTGTCCTGTGAATGCTGATGTTTGGATCGTACTCACTCCGCTCTTGTCTTTTTCAGGCATGCGAATTCTGGTGATGCTGCTCCTGGACACGCTGCCCATGCTGGGGAATGTGCTGCTCTTGTGTTTCTTTGTGTTTTTTATCTTTGGTATCATCGGGGTGCAGCTCTGGGCCGGGCTGCTCAGACAGAGGTGCTTCCTCGACCTTCCTGAGAACATCAGTTACTTCCCGTGAGTGACTCCGTGTTTTCTGTTTTTGCCACTTAAACGAGTATCGTTTTTCGCAGGAAACAGCAACAATTCAGATTTGAGTGAAATATATCGGCGATTGTTTCTTGTTGATTCAATGCAAAACCTTCACACAGGTAGATCTATTGCTCTTGCAATGTGTGAGGAATAAATTTCGTTTATAATCAGCGGTATACATACGTGTGTAAGATGTGCGCGCGTTTTCTTTATTGTTAAATTGGCTCCGCGTGACTGTTTCAAGTTTGATTTTTTTTTTCTCCTCAGTCCCTCTCTGCCTCAGTATTACCAGCCTGACGACGAGAGGCAGGATTTCATCTGTGCCACGCCTTTCGAAGCAGGAATGATGTCGTGCCAGATGGTGCCAGCATTCAAGTATCACAACCAGGTCAGCGTCGCTCATCTTACAAACATTTGTTCTGCTTTGCTCTACTCCATTGTTCAAGTCTCTTGAGAACATTGAAGAACGCCAAGGCTTTGGTCAAAACTCACAAACCAAACTGTCTCGCAGTTTCCATTTTCAAGAGCCCGCGGTGATTTTTAATTGTGGATGCGGCTGGACACGTAATCGTCAACCACTGGATCCGTCATGACTCCTTCAGTTTTTATGTTCAAGGTGCGCTTGAGTTATAAACACATGAACTTTTTAGGTGTGCAACGAAAGCGCAGATCCCTTCAGCAACTCCACCTCCATGTACTCAGAAGACAACTCGACGTGCATCGACTGGCACCGCTACTACACTGACTGCAAAGCGAGCGTGTACAACCCATTCCAGGGAGCAATCTCTTTTGATAACATAGGCCTTGCGTGGGTCGCCATTTTCCAGGCAAGTTTATTCTGAACGTTGGCAAAGATCAACCGATGGTTCCTCAGTCAAACCGTAATGAAGATGAAGTGATAAAATTTGGAGAAATTTGAACAAAACATTACAAGGGTTGTGAAGACGTGGGAAGTTGAGAAAAAAAGACCCAGCGGTGTGTGCGGTGCGTTGTTTTGCTGACTCACGGTGCATTGAAGGCAGTTCCTGCACTTCTTCCACCATGGAATACTTCACAGAAGCCCTGAAAGTTACAAACAGAAATGAATCCCTGCACCAGTTTGAAGTTGTCTTTGGTTTCCCTGATTCTTCAGAGCCTTGTTTTTTCGCACTGGCAGACGTGCGCAGTGTTGGCGCTGAGAATCACTCATTCTTTTGGTCTCGCACTGGATCTGAGTGATTGAAAACTACTGCTTACGAGCTGTTTTCAGAACTTTCGTCCAAACAACGCGGATTGCTGCTATGAATTTCGTTGAGGCTTCGGTTGCTTTTGCATGCACAGGTACCAACACACATTGAATAGTTCAGAACAACGTTGTTTTCATGCGTGCGTGCATTGCCATGAAGGTATTGACGTTTCAGCTTTCTGTTCCGTCGCCAACACTGGGACCGGTGCAGGACGTACCGTTTTGCCTGTCATTTCAGAGCTGTTGGGGAGACAGAAACGCTGTGCACATGTGAACGTCTTCTGTAGTTGTGTGAAATCCGCAGGAGTCTGCAACAAAATTGACCAACGTTGCATTGTGACGTTTTGCAGAAAGGCCGACTCAAGACAAGCAAATCGTGTTTTTCTGTTGCAACTTTGACAGCTTGGAGTGCAAAAGTATTGATGCTAACCGAAAAATCTTTGGCTTTGCCTGTGTGGGTCGATGTCCCAGAACGTTTCTGTGTGCATGCAACATCAGCTAAGAAGTATCTTGAAGGCGGCTTCACGGCTCTGCAAAAAGGAATCGGGCCTCCGACGTGCGATTGCATAACTCTGAAGAATCTCCACAAAAATTGAAACACATAGCCTGAAACAAGAAAACCCAACGTAAAATAATAAGTATTCTGGAAATTTCTTCGATGGGTGGAAACTGAAACCAGCCTGAAGACACTTGTTGGCCCAATCCCTTTGGAACTGTTTTCTCACGGCAGATGCTGAATCAGACACACATTAGTTCAGGACTGACTGTGAAACACCTGTCTAGAAATCAAACTTTTTGCCGCAGCGTACGTTACGGGAGAGGTCCTCGTGACAAGGCGTCTTCAGACGTCTTCGCTGCAATTTCCCTGTTCCACTGAGAACAATCCTTTGAACGCGTGCTTCCATATGTTCCATATTTGACCAGTAAAACTTGCACCCTGACAAAAACACGCCATAGTCGATCCAGCACTCCTGGAGATATTTTCGGTGCGAGTGTTGTTGTACAAGTACATGTCGGCACAATGCTTGCACCTTCATTTCACCTGCTCCGTTTCCCCCACCACAGATGATCTGTCACTGATCATTTTAATTATTCATGCACAGGATGTGCAGTTACCATCAGTTTTCAGTTTGCAGCAAGGATAAGTAGGAAGGCTGACAGCTCCAGAAACTGGTCAGATTTTGCTTCTGTTCTCACGTTTCAGGAACCTTTGGGTGCTTGTGTGCGCGTTTAAGATTTCAGACATCTCCCCAATGGGCTTCGCAAATGTTCACACAGATTTGAAACACAATGCCCTTTTTCATGAGGTGATTCGAAGGACGAGAATCTCACCCAGAAACGAGAGCACAGCTGCAACAGACCGAATCTCCGGTGGATGCACTTTTGTGTTCTGTTTCTTGCAAAAACCTGGTTCCAAAGAGCACCTGCAACGGCGAATCTTTCAGGGCAGCAGTGCATGTGTGCTGGGTTCATTCAGGTTACGTCCACGCTGATTTTCCTCAAGGATTTTTTCCCACAGATTGACCACACCCGAGTCATGTGTGTTTCAGCGAATTTCACCGGACGCACCAGCACATTGGGTGTCTCTATTTCGTAGAATGCATGTGCCTGAAAATCTCGTCATTTTCACGCGAATAAAGCTGTTGTTGTCTGTTTAACTGATTGTAGGTTATCAGCCTGGAAGGATGGGTAGACATAATGTATATGGTGCAAGATGCTCACTCTTTCTGGAATTGGGTTTATTTTGTGTCCCTGATTGTGGTAAGTAATCCAAGAAGGGAGGAGGCATAACCCTCAGCTCCTCCCGTCCTCACTAACCCCCTTTTGTCAGCGTTTTAACCGTCTTTTTCTCTGCCGTCTTTTACTCGCTACAGGTGATAAGCCTTGCCGGCTGGGTCAATATAATGTACTATGTGCAGGATGCACATTCCTTCTGGGACTGGATCTATTTTGTGTCCCTAATTGTGGTAAGTTAGTGGCGCCCTGCTTTGGCTGGGGAATGCCTACCACTCGGTAGGGCGAGCCACTGGTGCCTGTATTCAGTGGATGCTGATGCTACATACTCTTGCTGCTGTTAGATGACTCTCACACTTCATATCATTGTGGCCCTTTGTAATCGAGCACTATTGAATCTGTGCAGTCGGTGAAGAGAGTGAAGCCTTTGTTTGGACATTCTGTCTTGTGCGAGACAACTGAAGGGTATTCCATTGTGTCGGAACTCAACACTCACTTCAACGATTGGTGCAGTTGTTCTTGGCAGTAACTTTCGATATTCAAGAAGCTCAAATGACTCCAAAAATTCGCACTGCACCCGCAAGTTCCGTTTCCAAACAAACGAATGGTTCCAGGATGGGCGTTCGCTCTCTGCCATGAAAGCTGACGTTGTTTGGTCGCAGTCATTGAAGGTGGTGAACATTTTGTATCGTCTGTGTCACCCCTGTGTATCCACACGGACATGTGATGCGGCGCAACTGATATTCCAACCTTTCTTTGCAATGAATTGATTTGAAATCGCTGTTGATTTCCGGAAATTCCAAGCTTTCGAAAGCATCCTTTTCAGTCATTATTCGTCCTTCGTTATCAGCCAAACGTTTTCCCCGTTTTGTGTTGAGACCATTCGAGAGACGAATGTGTTGTGAATGATCCAGACATTTGCACTTTTTGGAATGATCCTTTTTAAGTTTCAAATTTCAAGATTGACTTCGTCCCCCAAAGTTGTCACTGACAAGAGCTGTTTCTTGCGATTTGTTTGAGCATGGGATATCAGTTTTGGCCTTTTGAAGATCGAAGGCTTTTCTGTGTTGACCACACGTTAAGATCAAGTCACCACCTGTATTTGTTCACTGTCATGATGTCAGCGAAGTGGATGTATGACGTCATAAAGATGCACAGAATCACGCAATCAGCTTCCTCTCTGCATTCAGTGATGTGAGACAGTGTTTCTCTCAGTAGAAGCTATAAGTGTCTGAACACTCCCTTTGAGTTTGAGCCTGTCATGTCATCCAGTGAATGAGTATCTCGATAAATCACCAAGCTACATGTTAATAGGCATTGATCAGCATAAGAACATATTTCCTTTTCCACCGCTCAAGATTCTTCAGTTCTTACTCACAAGTTTTAGGGCAACGAAAGCTAAGCAGTTGATTTCAGCTTGAGTTCAATGGTCTCGATCGTTTATTTTTCAACGAGAGACGATGGCCAGATTTGAGTTGCTGACCCAGTTATGAAGCCTGCAAGGGAGGAATGGACTGTTTTAGTAGATATGCACAAAACCATGGTCAAATATAGTCTTTCAAACGTGGTGCTTGTGCATGTGTGTGGCCACCGATACTTGCTGAGAATTTAGCTCTCCACAAATCTGCTGAGGAAAACAAGAATAAGAGCAGAAAGCCAGAAGTCAAAATGGCAAATTTATAGCAGACGGCAAAAACGCCCTGCACGTGCAGTAGATGTTGGCCGCAGCACATGTGCTATTGAACCATCAAGCAATGTTCATCACAAGAATGCTGGGCAAGGCATGTCGACAGTCAAACCGATCACAAAAGTAGATCCACGCTCGTAGTTTAGTTTGTAAACATGCATGACGTTGGCTCAACATATCAGAAAGTCACGGAAGAATTTTGTCGATCAGACAGAAACGCCAAAAATTAAGCTGCAGTTTCGCGCTAGACTCCGTAGATTTGTTCTCATCTCTGACGCTTTCTCTCTTCTCTGTAACTGTTCACGGGATCCACTGCAAAAGGCATCCACAGTGTACTTTCTGATATAAAATACGATGAAATGTGGCATGAAAGATGCATGAATTTGGTGTCAAGAAGCATGTTACGTTAAGAACACTTCGTTGTCTCTGAGAAAAGTTCCTCTGATTTTATCAGGAGTGCAACACATCTGTGACCAGCCTTTGTGGGGTTTTGTGGGTGTGTTTTCTTGTTTTGCGCAAATTTCGGCCAGAAATTGAGACTTGTGCGCTTTCTCTGAATCTCCGAGGAACTTTTTGGTGAGCGAATCAAATGTGAAAATTGACGCCGGTGTAAAATGTAGAATGATTTTACTAACAGTTCGTATCAACAACCAAAACACATTGTATCCAGTTTTAGTACGGGTCATATAATTTCCGATGATATATAATTTAGAACGTGACGAGAGTACTGTCCTTCAAGTCATAACATATACTTGCCGAAAAATAGCATACACAGGTTGGTACTGGTAATGGGTGGGCCAAAACTTTACCAAAATTTTGTTGGAAAGTGGAAGGGACAACAGTTTTTCTTGGACACACACATTTCCGCAAACTGATGCGACATGTTCAGAACTAACCTGTGTTTGAACGAGTGGCGCTGTTTTGACGACACTGTATTATGTATAGTTTTGCCAACAGGCTTTCAGCAGTCTTCACACCTCTCAACTAACATACATAATTTACACTGAATTAATATCACTACTTTCTCGCAATATTTTCTCGAGTCTTTTCACCTTGATACATTGTTCAGCCTGGGATGTCATTTTGAAAGTTTCATCTCCAGTGTTTCTTGAACAAAAATTTAACAACCTTTCCTGATGTTGTTGACATGCTTCTCTTGTTAACAATTTTTCATCTGCGTGGTTTTCCTGACTAACATGCCAGTGCATACCTGTAAAACAGTCCAAGCTCTTCAGATTCACGAACACGTCTCTTTCTCTGAAAATCTCCATTTTTGCGGGTGGCGGACGTGCTGTTTCTTGAAGGTTCCAATTGTGGTATCGATCACAAGTATCAGTCACTCACTCCGATTGTCATCTTCAAGTAGTTCTTGGATGGAACCACCGGAAAACTGGTCACTGTGGTTGAGGTGTCCAGGATCGTTTTGTTCCCAGCCTGGGTATCCAAGGGCGTTTTGTTCCCAGTCATTCGTTTTGACATCTGGGACTTTGAGGCCAATCAGGGCACAGTCGTCTTGATCTTTTGAGATGAAACTTTGTTGAACATTCGGAGTTTTGAAGGTTGTAGTTTGACACAGGATTTTGTGATCAGGGACATTGTTTTTTGGATCCTCGATGGTTCCCCCAAACCAGCTTCCCTTGCATCTCACACAGTATACCCCAACATGAGAGTACATTGCCTCCTTCCTTTTTCTTCTTTCAATCGTGCAAACATGTATCTGAAACAACATCAACACAACAGTATGATGCACCTGAACCCCACTTACTGTTGTGCTGATATGTTGTTTTGGTCACGTTCAATTTCAAAACATACCTTCACTCGTGCGTCAAGGTATCTTTTGCAAATCAAGTTGACTCTTGCCATTTACTCGTGACATTTTAATCACACACCTTTTTTGTTTCTCTCTTTTTCTCCCCGCCTCCCCAACTCGTCGGCGCTGCGCCTACAGATAGGAGCGTTTTTCATGATCAACCTGTGTCTGGTCGTCATCGCGACGCAGTTCTCGGAGACGAAGAAGCGCGAGACTGAGCGGATGCTGCAGGAGCGCAAGCGCTTCCACTCGAGCAGCACGCTCGCCTCCAACTCGGAGCCCGGCGGCTGCTACGAGGAAATCATGAAGTATATTGCTCACCTGGCGCGCAAAGCGCGCCGCAAATTGAAACGATTCTACTATCGCTTGCGTGGCTCGAGGAGCCAGAGCAAAGTGACACCTGAAAAAGCAATATCATTGAAGTGCAAACGCAAAAGACGGAGAAAAGGAGCCCCGCTGGGGCCAAACCAGACGTTGCATTTACATCATCATCATTATCACCACCATCATCACTATCATATCAGCAATCCTGAGGCAGTTGTGTCGCAGGGTTCGCCAAAGGCACCTCGTGCAAGTCCCGAGGTTTCGGACGTGGACACTCAGTCTTCTCCGCGCCGCCCCAACTTTCTGCTGGTGCCCGGCAGTCTCACCGGCACAACGGCGCCCCCGTGCACCCCGAATCCCTCTAGCGAGTCCCTGCAGACCATCACGTACACGACGGACGTGTTAGCCCCGCACGACCCGAACCTCTTGAAAACTCCCGCCGCCGGTGGAGGACTAGCTGTAGTGCCGGCCGGCGCGCAACCGTCTCCCAACCACATTCCGCCGCCCGTGGTGTCGACGCTGTCGGTGTCACGTGACCGGAACCTGGCGCCCGGCGTTCTCGTCAAAAACGCTCCTCATGTGCCGCCATCCAACGTGTTGCTCAACAAAGACTTCGACGTGAACAAACTGCACCCGATCTACAAAGGTGAGAGACAACGCCAAGAAGGCGACAATGTTTCTGTTGTTGCTTGTTTTGACTTTAGAAACGTGTTTGAACACACTGCTGTTATATTTTACGATGCGATGTCCTATCGCCGTTTTGAACCTTCAAACGCCGCTTGGCGGGTACAACTCCGCGTCACAGCTGTAGCTTTCACCTCGGGTCTCGATTGACATCTGATCGAAAGAGAAAAACCTACTGGATGAGTCAGATATGCAACGTAAAAATTTCCCTCGGAAATTCTTCACACTCACCACTGGTTTCCAGCGTCAACTCCGGAGATTTACACGATCTTTCAGGTGAGAAGCGCTTGTCGGCGCCGGTGCTGCCGAGCGGCGCGCCCGTCAGCGACGCCGACCGCCGCCACAGTCACTGCGTGCACTCAGAAGCGCCGCCAGGCTACCACCGCCCTGGCGCCGCCTCCGACTCCTGCTCCAGCGATGACTCCTCGTCCTGCTCAGACACAGACTACTCGGACGAGGAGGATGACAAGCACCCCAGCAAACCAGACAGTGAGAACGCACATGTTTTTGCGCGGCTTACAGACGCCAAAAAGAGTCGAAGCTGAGCTCCAGTGTTTCAAAAAAGGGAACATGTCCTTGTGAAACATCACAAATTGGTTGTGGAAACGTTCAGCTGAAATTCTTTTTCTGCTCCGCTGGAACTGATCTCTTCAAAGCTTTGCAGACAGCGAAACGCCCGATCGAGGCTTCTCCAGAATCATGATCACGAAAAAACAATGCGGGGCGAGTCTGACCTTCAATCAAAAGTTCTTGTCCTGAATTGCATGTTTCACGCACACAGCAACTTTATTTCGTTTGCAAAATGTGAGGGCTGATTTCACGATGGGAACCGATATCAAGGACGCAAGTGAATCTTTTTTGTTGTTGTTCAGAGCCAACAAAGCACTGAACAAAATACCTTCCTGATTGTTCTTCGCGTTGCCCTGAAATCTGCTTCCGGACCAACTCCAAACGGGAGTCCAGGGTGATTGCCAGAGGTAACTTGTTCACGTGAGAAGCAGTTCAGAGCTCATGGCTGCGTTGGACCTTTGCAGCAAATTGGACCAAGTTCCGGAAGTGGCTGAAGGTATTCGTGGACGGCAAGATTTTCCAACGCGGCATCCTGCTCGCTATACTGGTCAACACGTTGAGCATGGGCATCGAGTACCACAACCAGGTGAGTCGCGGAAGGCGGGGTGGGAAATGCGCACCGAGAGCAAATCTATCATCAATGGAGACATGTCGACAGACTCGCAAGGACGGCTGATTGATCGCTTGACAGAAAAGTTATTTTTGAAACATGAGGAATTTATTCTTGAAGGGAAAACGTCTGCTACAATGAGAAATATTTTCTTATCCCACACTTGGTTTGAAACTCGCACCCAACAAGTTGGCAGATTCAGAAACTCTGTATCAAATTCCGTCCGCAAGGGTATCGCCGAAATCCACACAGACAAGGGATTGGAATGTACTCAAAACCTCTCCTCAACATGAAATGTAATCTGTTGCCACAGGAAAATGTCTTCAGATAAACTTGAATTTGATCCTGTCTTCTGTGGATGAGGTGATCCGCTGTGGCAGCAGATTGCGAGAGCTCAAGAATTCAAACACCCGGGAACACAAAACCTCAAAATCGTTTCTTGACCTGAGAAGCTGGACGAGTTTCAAGCTGTGATCCTGGATGACAGCAAACAAAATTTGCTTGTCATCAAGTTAGCGAATCTGAAGAAAGCAGTCTGAGTCTCACCTGATCGGGTGGGGGTGAAGCAAACGAAGATACCCTGTCTGCTTCTGTCAACACCGAGCGATAAAGGGTAAAAAATTAAAAATTAAACGTGAAGAGAAAGGCGGTAGAAGTCTGGAATTCCTGTGAAATTGATGAACTGCTGGTTAGGTCAGATGCTGCAGTGCAGAAATACTGGTGTGAAGTTACTCGTGGTTGACTGAAGCTTCTTTGAGGAGGAATTGCTTTTCTTAGTCTGATGGTCGCAATTCAAGAACGTCCGTGGCAGGTCATCCACCTCCGAACGTCTGTGTTCGTCCTGAAAAGACTTGAGTGGTGTGGATTATGCAACTCGAAGAGAATTGTGCCAGTCAGGTCTGGTTAAAGAGGGTGTTTCCTGTGTTTGCGCAGCCCGAGACGCTGACGATGGTGCTCGAGTACAGCAACATCTTCTTCTGCGCCATCTTCGCGCTCGAGATGCTGCTCAAGATAGTCGGATACGGACCGTTTGGCTACGTAAAGAACGGGTTCAATGTCTTCGACGGATTCATCGTCATCCTCAGGTTGTGCAGATTGACTTGTCTGAGATGAAATCAAATTCTCGCTGCGTTGAGATGTCAACATCTCCACGGACGACAGTATGGACAAAAACGAAATGTATTTTGATGAGCATTTGATCGCGCACTGCCTGACCCTGTTGTCGCTTCGATCGCAGCATCGTCGAGTTGATCCAGGGCGGCGAGGGCGGGCTGTCGGTGTTGCGCACCTTCCGTCTGCTGCGCATTCTGAAGCTCGTGCGCTTTCTTCCGGCGCTGCGCTACCAACTCGTCATCATGCTCAAAACCATGGACAACGTCGCCACCTTCTTCGCACTGCTCATTCTCTTCATCTTCATCTTCAGGTGGGTACAGCAGCGAACCCTTTGTTATCTGCACGCCGTGCATACCGTGTCGCCACGTATGTGCCATTCTTTTAAAATTCAAGAAGAGAAAGTAACCAAGATTCTTCTTGATCACGGAATAATTTGATATGAAATACACGTCTGAGCCTGTGATCCCCGGGAGTCTGAGTGGAGCTGCGCACTCAACTCCCGTGTCGTGAACAACGCCGATGAGTCTGGAATGGCCGCAGAAATTCGTGGAATGTAGCAGACTGTAAATAGTCATACCATTAGCATTATATGTATGTACATACATTCATTGTGTAAATATATTACTCCTCATAGGATGTATTTTCCCGTCAAAATGATATCTTTTTTCATAGTTCCTGCAATAATAGTCCTTTCTCTTTGCTTGCCTTCTGATTTAGCATTCTGGGGATGAACCTGTTTGGATGCAAGTTCTGTGAATATCTGCCAGACGGGAGGAGGAAGTGTGGTCGCAAAAACTTCGACTCACTCTTGTGGGCAATTGTAACCGTCTTTCAGGTAGAGACAGACACTCGGCATGTCTACCACATAGTTTTGGTCCAGTGGCTTCGAAAAGGCCATTCAGTTTTAAGTCTGATCACACAATCAGTGATGCAGTGGTCGATGCAGAGAGGGAGGTAGGAGAACAGAACTTGCATGCTGTACTCTCGGTGCCTTGCGCTGGTGTGACCCTCACGTCACTGGATCGCGATCGTCGTCAACTTGCCTGTCTCTCAACCCTCTTCTGGTGTCTGGGTCAAGTTTGCTGCTCCTGAACGGATCGCTACTTGTGCGCTTGCACCTCGGTGCAACAACCACGCCAATTGAAAATTTTGGACTTGGTTGCTTCCCAGTTGGAAGAAACATTTCGCCTTCGTCCCACCAAGGTGCGCTTGCAAAAAATGTTTGCTGATCTCTGTGTAGTGCTGAATCACTAATGATGATTTGCTTGTAGTGATGAGAGTTAAGGTGCCAAACGATTTTGCCGGTAGTCCAGTAGACGTTTGCGAAATTTTTGCAGTTTTGTCGCGAAGTAGATTACGGCTCAATGTATCGTACGATCTAATTTACTGTTCATCACCGCTGCTGTGTGCTGATGCCAGTTGTTTTCATAAGTCGGTGACCTCAAACGAAAGAGAAGGACCGTGCCTCACAAAAACCAACGAAAACCCGAAAACCAATCCGTTTGCACTTGCGCAACCCAGAAGCTGCTCTGGACTTTCAGAAATTTTGCGAGAAGGAAATTTCGTTTGAAGTCAGCTGTTGTGAAGTAAGTTTGTGTTTCAGGACATGTTCCCGATTTTCGTGGGGATTCGGCAACCGAGTTTTGGCCTGAATCCTCAAATTTTTGTCCCAAATCTTTGAGTTTTTTGTGCACGGATGCAAGTCATTGTCGCTAACCACTGACTCACTTTCAGGTGTTGCTGCTCATTTTCCTGTTTGTACAATTTTGTGTAGGATGATACAGGTTAAGGCTTTCGCTGAGGATATGCAGTGCAAATTGTCGTCTCTGTTCTGTCTCTGGAGTGACTGATACTATTTCTGAGGGTATTGTTGCATCTTGTTCACCGCCCCGTAGTCTTCTGCAGATCTGCTGATCTCTTTGAAACGACACTCTCAGAAATGATGCGAAACTCTGAAGCAACCAAAGGGTTGTTGACTTGCCAACTTTGCTGCCTGTCCACAGCAAACATCTCAAAACAGAAAACTTCAACCCATCAATTCGGAATCATTATCATGAACTTCGGACCAAATTCCGATGTCCTCTTGCTTGCATTTCAACCCTTTGCCGTCTAACTTCAGTGTCCCGTGTACGTGTGACGACAATCTGTCGTTCCTTGTCACTCAACTGTGTGGTCAATAACTGTTCAATGGGCCGTCGCTACGAGAGCGCTCTGTGTGTGCACCGGCTCTAGAGTTGATGTTTGCATGCTGACGTGCTTGTAGCGTGCTGGGGATGACGTTGTTTGGGGGTAAGTTCTGTGAACACCCGGACGGGACGCCGTGCGACTGCGCTGACCTGCGAGACGCCAACGTGCGCTGTCACTGTGAGCGTAAGAACTTTAACACGCTCTTGTGGTCGCTCGTCACAGTCTTCCAGGTACGTGGGTCGAGTCGGTTTGACAGAGATTTCTTTTGTGAATCAGTCAGGTGCCAGGCACTCCCGTTTGATATTGCGTGGCCGGCTGAAGGGTCGCTGCAAAGTGGCAAATGGTAAAATGCCACCTGGCACCAGTATCAAGCAGACAAGCAAGAAAAAGTTCTCACGTTCTCACAGAGCTAAAGTGCACAAAAAACACTGTAGCACGGATTTACACTTCAAAGCAATTCATGTTGCTTGTAAAATACCGGTACAAGAACAGAGGTGCTTATGTGAGCTCATGAGCATGAGAAACCATGACCAACAGAAACAAGCAGCTCAACCTGCACACGATTGGTTGTTCAACACTGTGGTGTGGAGTTCTCACAACAAACAAGCAATGTTTTGTCACAACTCGTGTGAATAAGGGTGAAAGCACTGTTGAAACGTGTGCCACATTGGTGACACGGCTCACAATTTTCAGATCCTGACGCAAGAGGACTGGAACGAGGTGCTGTACAACGGCATGGCCAAGACGTCAGCGTGGGCCGCGCTCTACTTCATCGCGCTCATGACGTTCGGCAACTACGTGCTCTTCAACCTGCTCGTCGCCATCCTTGTCGAGGGCTTCTCCACAGAGGTGCGTGCGTTGTCGCACTGATCGCGCGCGTTTCTTGTCACTTCTGTTCGTCTGGCATGTCGCTGCAGGGATGGGACACGTAAAAAAACAAGGATTATTTCGTCGATGTTGTATTTTTGGCACTGACACGAATTTTCTAACACTCCCTGCAGAAAGTTCTTGTTTGTCCTGTTTAGGTGGTACTTTAGTTTCCAACCAAAAGGAATGTTTTTGTCTGCAATGAAATATGAGTTCTTTCAAATTTTGTGCCACCCGCAAGAGTAGAAACCAATTAGCTTTTCAGCGTTGTACATGTTGTGTTCAGGTTATTTGTGCTCACTTTTTACGACAAAACCCGTGTCTCTGTTGGTCGTATTTGTCAATTGTTGTTCATTCCTGGCTTTCCCGTGTCTCCATCCCCAACACAGCGATCGGAACCGATAATCGAACTGAAGGAACCGGAAAAGTGTCCACAACAGCGCGAACGCGTTGTTCCGCCACCGTCCCGCACGAGCGGAGTGTCTCCACCGCTGGTGACGATCAGCAACTGTGAGAACGGACACACCATCACCCTCCATCCCGACAGGCTGGAAATCACGATTATTGTAATTCCAACCTATGTCAGGAGCGAATTTTGACTTGCTGGATGCACGTTTGGTTGCTGCAACTTCCCACTATTGCACGAGCGCAAGTCCACGATCAACAAATCAAACTTCGCTCAGTTGACAGGGCCCATCTATGGTTGCACTTGGTTGGTATCCGTGAAATGGTGTGGTTTTCATGATGTTTTCAGGGTCCCTACATCATCCCTGGTCGCATAGATGTTCACCTTTGTTTGTTTCTTCCTTCGGTCCATGTTCAGAAACACAAACTCTTTTGAACATGAGCCCGGTGTGGAACTCCTCTGTGTTTGCACCTGCAGAACTGTTGTTCTGAATCTTGAGTTGTGGTGGTTTATTAGACGTTGTACTTGTAGACTCAGCCGGATCCGTATGATTCTGATTCTGACTACGACAGCAGCAGCAGCAGTGTGAGTCACAACGTGCCTATTCAACTGGACAGCATGTAACTGTAACTGCCTGGCGGAAAGCTTGTTTGCTTTGGCCAAAACGTGTTGGACATTGCACGTGAATTTGACTTGAAGCTAATCAACCAGAAATACGTCACAAAATAGCTGCTGCAAACATCAAAGTTGGCATCACGGCCACGGCCTTTGTCAATGTCAACCCAATAATTCGTGGCATCTTGGTTCGTGCAGTGTTGCTGTACGGGCCACACTCGTTGGATTTTTTTTCCACTGCCCTTCTGGTGTTTGGCATACGTTTCACAAATGCCTCATTAACAAACCACGACTTTCGATTTTTGGGGCTTGAAGGGTAAACCACTGCTGTTCTTTCAAGAAACTCATGTCGTCAATTGCTCCTTTGGCTTTTTCACCAGTGCACCACCACTGTCCGGAGACCGAAGCAAGAAGGAACACTCTTGCCTGGCCCCATCCACACTGCTCGCACTCACTTACAGTTTTTGCTACGGACATCCTTTGCCACTTTTTTCTTGGTCTGTTCAAATCAAACGTGAACAAACGGTTGGGAGTGGTTCATTTGTGTAAAACAACAAGCAAGAAATCTGTTTTGGTCCTGCTTTCAACTTATTTTTTCAAATCAAAAAGATCAAAAAGCGTGTGCTTTTGAGGGCCGTGCTTGATCTTTGATGTGGTTTCGCTCACAACCAGCTTATTGTTCAGATGCTTGCTGACGGATGTTTTCACGACGACCACAGTCCAAAAGACACCAACTCTTCCCGCAGGACGAATCCATTTTCCCCAAGAAAGACACTGACAAGGCAACTGGAATGAATTTGTGCAAGGATCCCGTGTCTGAGAAGAAATCTGCTGAGTCTTCCCACGCTATGAAGATCTGCATTGTTCCACTTTGGTGCCCCCCCCCCCCTATTCTGAAAAGATAACACACTCAAACATACTCACGCGCACGCACAAACGCACCTGATGCGAAAAGATGTCAAATTCCAACCGAAGTTGAGGGAAGCAGTGTGGGCGGGGTCTTGTTCAATCGCTTACCTTGTCAAAGTTGTCAAAGTCTGGTCAACCTACTGGTATCCAGGTTCCTGGTTTGCCACAAGTTGCTATCCATCCAAACTTTTTGTGAACAGGCTTTCCAAGGCTGTCGAACACGCGTGGCTTTTGTCTAACATGCTTCTTTTCCAATTTCAGCATTTAACATGGGTTGTGTTGTGAACGTGCTTTGGTGTTCGAACGAAAATAAATGCATTCAGAAGCATTCTCAGTTGAGAAGTTGTTTACATTTCCATTTGTCCACCTGACCCCTCCTCAAATACATTCAATTGATTTGAGCCTCCATGGGCTGAGAGCAAAGAATCCCTCCCCCACAAAACTCTGTTCCCGGATCCACTTGGCACAAATGGTCAAAACGTTTACTGTTAATTTTCTGTTTGATCACAAAAACAGACTTTGCATTTGATGACTGTATCACGGATGTCAATTTCAGCGGAATGGTGATTGCGTTTTTTAGGGCGACGACAAGAAGAAAGATGACGAATCGGACGACGAGAAAGAAAAAGAGGAAGAACTGGCTGCTCTGGAAGGGCGGAAAGAAAAGGACACCAACAGACAGATGATGAAGACGGGACAATGCAAGATGACCCTAGATCAGGAAGATGTGAAAAACAACAAAGAGAAAGGTACTTCGTAACGATGCACACGTTTTCAAACAACCTGTAGCTTCACTTCCTGCGCAAGGAGGTACAATGATCACACAACAGCTTTGCCAAACGCTTTACACCTGTGGAAAAGAAGCTAATTTTTCTTTGATGTCGAGAAGCGACGCTTTGATGTAGAGAATCCAGAAGGCGCGCTTCTTCTGGCAGTATTGATTTTGCGGCTTGTGAAAGGAGAGAGGCGTCTTTGTGGCAGGAAATGAGCTCCAAGTTGTGCCTCAAAACGAAGAAGAAAAGTCTATGGTTTCGAAAGTTATGTCCTTGGGGCAATTGTTCCTTGTTTTCAATTCTCCCCCACAAAAAGTCTCCTGCAGCAAAACGTCCGGTTTTAGAGATTTCTGTTCTTACGGAATATCTCTACACGACCGTACTTTGCAGAGTTGAAGATGAAAGGCCTTCCACCTTCAATACGGGTTCCCAAGGAAGAGAACACTCACACCCTGGTGTCTGTTCCCTCCATTGACAACAACAACCCGCCTCCCATCATAACTCACACTTGTGCTACACCGATGGCAACTCCTCAGGTGACAACAACCGCAAGTCTCTTTGTCGAATCATCGACTTTGAAAGAACCAATTGGAGTAAATGATCAACTTGACTGCAAACACCTGGTTCCGGCTGGTCTGATTTGGAATCTGGATTCCAGGGTTCACCAAATGAAACATCGAGCAACAACAAGGACATGAAGAACAACCTGACCGTGGCCCGTGCCTTCAACATGAGCTCCTTGTCGATCGACTCTATCGACAAAACCTCGGTAAGTGGCATTCGTTGTGTGTGTCCACTACTTTCAAGACTGGAAAGTTTGAGGCCTCATGGCTAGTTTTCTCACTTTTTGTGTTTGAAAGTATCCAGACTACAGCTTTTTAATAGTCGTGGCTTTTGGTTGTGTGCCAGACGACACTGAGCGTCCGGGGGACCCCGAAGCCGTCTCCAAAGCTGCAGCGCAGGGAGAGCGCCAAGTCGCAGCGGTCCTGGCTCGGCGTGTTCCGCAACCGCGACGACAACAAGAGTCTCGTCGACAGCCAGTCCGATTCTGGAGACGACGGCGACTTGGGCGACGAGGCGAACAACAAGAAGTCTCCCAACAACAGCCGCAGAAACTCGATGAACAACAACTACAGGTGAGCGCCCTCGCGATGTCCGACCTTTTCCTGCATTGTTCACGTTTGCAAAAGACGTAAATTGACCTGTTTTGGTCTCTGATTTTCACTGGAAAGGAAACCAAAATTGCATGCTCATTTTAAGTTCCGAATGATTTGAACGTTTCACCACCGATGTTTTTTTGGCAATGTTTTTCTTCTAATATTATCCTTGATGTTACCGGGTGCATTTGCAGAAGCAATCAAAAAGAAACGTGCGCAGTTTGGGCGGTGAATCCAGGGGCCGATGTCAACTTTTCAAAATTTCACACAAAAAATTGCTGCCTTTGTTCGCTTGTCATGGCAAATAAAATGTAAGGGATTGCAGGGCCGGGGCCCATGCCCTTTGGATCTGCCGCTATTTTGTGCCCGTTTTGTGTATTTGACAGCTGTCGAGATTTGGCTTGATTTACATGTTGATTCACACAATGTGGCATGAAAGTTTGGTCTTGTTTGTGTTTGATATTGCTGAAGGCTCGGTGGTGTCGTCGCCCCCTTCGTTTTGAGAGAACCGCATTGTTTTCAGATTGGATTTGAAGTCTCGCACTGATTCAGGTTCCGACACTTGAAAACTCTTGTGGACAAACCTGTTTTTTGTCTTTGTTTTCTTTGTTGCTGGTTCTTTCTTGCAAACTCCAGCTGGAACATGCAAGCGTTTATGGGAAGGAATAGTTGCACAACAAAGTGCTGAGTCACAGGGCGCCACATGTCAAAAGCATTTTACCTACAACAAAACAGCACTGAAGACTTCCTGCCGGTGCTCGAAAAAGATTGCGGAAACTCGCATTCTATCGCTGCGAAAAGAAAAACAACAGAAATGAGGGGAAAGATACGCAGCAAATTCAACTGATGAAACCTTTCGTGCACCTCAGCTCTGTTTTTCTACAGTGGAAGTTAGCTCTGTGCTGTTCTCGCAACAAATAAGATTCTTTTTCCAGGGAGAGCTTGACATTTTGGAAAGCTTGCAGATACACCCGTTTCTACTGTTGGCCGACCCCACCCCACCCCAAGGCTTGTGGACAACGATGAATGTGTGCGGCGAGAAGCGTGCCGTTTATCCGGGGTTTTTTTCCTGCCTGCCCAGTGGGTCAAGAATTTTTCTTTTGGAACCATGGGAAACGTCTTGAACCCTCCGGTGTTGAAACCTTCCTGGCAGACAATGCTTCCAGCTCTCGCTGGAAATGTGTGTCAATAATGATTGCTGTTCACAACTGTCCGTTACAAACGTGTACATGTATTCTCACCGTTTCTTTTGTAGCTCTGTTACCTATGTGTTCAGGTAATAATCACTCTCACTGTGCGTGTTCAGTGATTGCAAATAGACTTTTGTCACCATGGACCGATTTTTGTATGTGGCATGTTCAACAGTGTCCATTAGATACATTTTCTTTGGCAAGTCAACCAACGTGTCGGTATGTGTCTGTCCCAGTCTGTCCGGTTGTGGCACTGTCAGTGTTCATTTTCACCTCACAGGCAGTTCAGAATACGTACTTTGCATGTGACCTGCAATGATCGGTAGCACATTTCATCCTTGTCGGTTGAAGGGGCGGCCACACAGAGCAACGCGTCAATAATTGACGCGCGTCAACCACGCGTCAACCACGCGTTAATGCTCAGGGTGGCCACACAGGGATGCATTAATTTTTGATGCGCGTCAATTTTTCACCATTTTTGGCCGTGACATTTCACTCCAGTTTTGGCTTTCGACAGGGAAGGTTGCTCGCTCGCGTTCGTTCATTCATGCATATCTTCAAACATATTTTGCATCATGGGCCGCAAAGCGAAACAGGTCCAAGCGGGAGATGAGGAAGATGAGTATGTCGACCTCACTCCCAAGCAATATCTGGCCATGATTGACTTTGTGAAAAAAAAATCCGCCGCTGTGGGACAAGGAACTGGCCGACTACCACAACAACGTTCTCACAAGCAAACTGTACAAGGAAATGGGGCGAATGATACTTCAGTTAGGTGGGACAGGTGAGTGCATCACTTCTTTTCCTGCCACTGCGTACAATTTTTGGGTGGCTGCATTTTGGGTTATGGGGGTGTTCTGTACCTCAATTACTTGGTATTTCTTTTGCTTGCAGTTTCGTACATCATCGCTGAGGCGAAACGCATTTGGAAGTCTACGAGGGATGGGTTCTGCAGAAAATGGAACACAGCTCAGGGTGCCAGTGGCACGTCGGCCTCGGAAGTTCGCATCAAGCACCCGTATGCTGCTGAATTGATGTTCCTCTCCACCATTTTCCATTGCCGTGAGTGAGTACAACCATTTCCTTCCATTTCACCCATTTATTCCCACACACCTTCCCCAAAAACCCGAACACCACATGAACGCACAGCGAACGTCTGGCGAATGCCTCTTCAGTGTCAAATCAGTCAAAAAC
>JAAUXT010072583.1_pt1 | contig 32770 bp, 32 predicted proteins | sample 7278171 | NCBI WGS metagenome assembly JAAUXT01 (sample SAMN14350112, study PRJNA611818) | marine sediment metagenome | isolation source: surface marine sediment (1.8m) | place: French Polynesia: Moorea | collected 2018-08
GCCGGTCTGACCCTATATCTCACTGTTCTCATTTTTGGCCATTTTTCCCAAAGTGGGGCCACCCCCCCCCCCGTCCCGTGGCCAAGACCCGCTTTTTTTTTTTTTTTTTTTTTTTTTAAATGATCAGTGATGAACTGCGAACGTTTGTATGGACCACACGCTTTTTATGCGTAGCATTCTTGTCCTTAGAAACATTGGTGTTGGAGTCAGTTCCATGGCTGCGAGAGTTGGCGGAATTGTGGCGCCACAAATAGTTCACTTGGTGAGTTCCGCGCGATGTTGTTGAACGAGAAAGTCTGAAATACATCTCCAAAATTTGCGCGGTTGTCGCGGTGTGTGATCCACTTGTTTGTTCTTGTTTCAGAACGAACACAGCGGTTATGCACATGCGCCTTTTCTGGTGTTTGGCATCTTGGCTGCGGCTTGCGGATTCTTTGCTGTGTTTCTGCCGGAAACACGCAATCAACCTCTCCCAGACACTCTCCCTCCGCGAACGCTGTGCGTGCGATCAAACTGTTGCAGTCGTGGTGCCAAAGGGAACACGTATTCGATAGAACTGGAGGCTGGACAAAATCTCATGAACGGAACATTGCAAACCAAATCGGCTGGGGAACTCTGTCCGGCCGAGGAAGCGTCTTCACTGGAAGTTGTCAAAGAAACTGAAGCGCTGGACGAAAAACTGGGGAACACGACGGGTCCGAACGAGTGATCTGGTTTGGTCGGCGCATGCGTTGTGATATTAGAAACTGAAAACTTTAGCTGCGCACGACCGAACCACTCGCACTGCCAGTGTCACTTGTGACAGCACAATCTGAACGGATAAAATATCTGTGAACAAACTGAAAGCTGGGTACAATTTTGAGGATCAAGAATCAATTCAATGCGGTGATCTAATGTCTTTTGTGTTGTTTTGAGATCGCGTACGGTAGCCCTTTGTGGGCGTTTCAGTTTTCCTGTGTACAAGGTCGCCCCTGTATGTTTGTAACACACTGTGCTGGGCAAATTACCCCTCAACATTCGTTCCACCAGGAGTCGACTGACAAAAGGTCACGTACCCTGTGAGAACCTGTGAGAATGGTTTTGTTTTTCCCCCTTTGGGCAACCGTCTTTCGTGGTGTTTGTTGTTTGCCCAGATGTGAAAACGTCAGTTCTCTTGACAGGCCTTGCTTCGCCAGACACAGGGCTGTCAAATCAATGTGTTATTTGTTGTGAATAAATGAAAGTCTGAAGACCACAATTCAAGTTCTGAGTTACAATTTTCACAAAAATTTGCGTTGAGCTAGAGCATTTGTTGTGAGAGGCGTAAACAATCGTTGATCCTTTTTGTGAAAAGTCGGCAAATTTATTTAAATGTGTCCTGGAATACGAACCGACATGATAGTTAATCACGATTCATGAACTGACAGGTATCCAGGTACCACATTATTACGCTTTGATCAAAGAAAACGGTGCCTGTTTGGGCAAACGGTGAGTTGTGTGTGAGCGAAAATACAAGGTTTCCAAAATTTGGACTTCACCCTTGCAACGCGAGTGACAACTGTGTTCCTTTCTGATGCCTGAGACGCACAGATATCCCATATCATGAGATCCGTGCCGGTAGCAGTAGAGTAGATACAGGAGGGAATATCTGTATGTTTCATGACCGCAGATGGCTGCGGAGAGGGCGGCTCACTTGACGTCCACATCGACGGCAGATGGTCTGGACAGACCTTCCATCTTCGAAGTTCTCGCGCAAGAAAATTTGATGACAACCTTGCGTCCAGCGATCAAACATGTTGCGCGGGTATGTAGACGGCTGGATTGCAGGCTCCCGACTCAAATACAATCACAAGAGCATCAAATCAGTTGGGGTGACTGGCAAACTGTGAGATAAATTTGTGGCGACTTGGTGTGACCGCAGATCTGCATCACTTTCCTTCAGGTTGCGGCGGAAAAGAATCCCTCGCGGTACGGGTTGTTCTTGGCTTACAACGATGAGATTTTCACTTTGTTGGATTTCGTCCTGCAGCGCAATTATCTTACAAAGTACGGTGAGTTGTTAGTCACAAGTTTCAGGATTTGAAATAACTCATCAACAAATTGCGTCTGTGATTTTGTTCGCACTTGCTTTCGGTTGAAATTTGATTTCTAATGCTACACCCCCACAGGTGCATCTTTTGGGGAAAACTTTTACGGCATGAAGAGAGTGATGGTGGACGGAACTGAGAAGCTCACCCCTCAGGCCAAACGCAAATCGATCGTTTTTCTGGTGTGTTTCACAAAAATTCACAGTTTACATGTTGTCACCGAAACACAAATTCACAGTTTACATGTTGTCACCATAAACGAACGTCGGTGTGAGCTGGAACACATCTGTTGCAGGTGCTGTTTCCGTACTTGAAACTCAAGTGTGACACTTGGTACGAGACGTGGAAGGAACATCATCAGACTTCGCAAGGTCACTCACAGGTACATCTGCGAAAAGCCTATCTAAGTCACAGCTAATCTTTCTGTACCTTGCTCTGTTGGTGGAAGCACCGCAGCTTCTGCAACAAAATCACCAGCAGCAACACCGTTTGACGACAAGAGGCTTTGGTTCAGAATTTAGTGTCTCGATTGATGTTTTCTCGCGAGCGTGACACGAATTGTTCTGATTATTGGCAGCTGCGTGTGAGACTGGTGAAGGCGTATCTGGCAGTCTATCCAGTGGTGCATGCATTGTGGGAGAGCGTCCTCCTGTATCATCAGCTTGCTTACATATTCAACAAGGAAAGGTGAGCAGACCCAGCACAAGGCTTGATATCACCCTTCGACTGTCAACACTCGTGCAGAAAAGGCTCAGGTGACAAACTGAAAGACTGACGCAAACCATCGTTGGTTTTTGTCCACTGTTGTTGATGACAAATTACAAACCAAGTAAAAACTGAACCACGGTTCTCTTTTGCTCATTCCCAGGGTGCACACCCCACTGCTGCGGTTTGCTGGCGTGCTGCTGAAGCAACTCTCCCCCGATGACATTGACAGGCAAACCGCACTTGACGCGCGGGTGCGACCATTCCAAACCACCAGGTGAACAAATGTGTGCAACGGCGCAAACGTTGACAATCAATCGAGATTGAAATGCTTTGTGTGAGAATCCCTGCAAGCCAGCTCACGAAAACATGCAACCCAATGATCTCAGTGAGACCACTGTGTTGTCTCTGACTTGTCGCAAACTGAAGTTCACAGGTGTGATTTCAGCGTGCTTGGCACGGTGCACTCACTGCTCAGCGCCGGACTCGGCAGCGTGGCTTGGGCGCTGTCCAGCTCGCTGTCCGTCGGCATGTTCTTCGTCCAGTTCCTCGAGTGGTGGTACAGCAGCGACGAGCGCGCAGCGTCGCTCACTGCGCTGCCCGTCCCAGAGCCTCCACAGGTGAAGAACGCTGGTCTGGGGTGGGGGACACCACTTTGCACTTCTCGTGTGTGGGGGGAGGGACCACCCAGTGCGCGGATGTATTGAAACACGACTTCAATGGTCGCATTCTCTGAACATCAAACCCAAGATATCATTCGCAGGAATGGAGCAATCAGTGAATATTCGCTGAGACGTGTCATGAAACTTTTGTTCCTTGATGATCGCGCGTAGCGGGCTATCTAGGTGCCACTGACAGCTTAAAAACCAGTTGCATTCATGTGTGTATCTGTCCACACTTTGGAATGTAACCTCCCACCCCCTACCCCCACCCTCCACCCCTGGAAGTGCACAATTGCAAATGGTGGATGGAAGTGACGCCGCCGCGACCATCATCCGGGTCCGTTTACCGGACTTGACTTGCTTGTTTTGCAGAAGTATGTGTCCGACTGCGTCCCGAAGTCGTCTACTGTGTGTCCGGTGTGTTTGCGCTTCCGAACTAACGACACTGCACTTGCTGTCTCAGGGTACGTTGCAACTGTGCAGGTGCAGTTCCTCATGCAGCAACCTGCAGATATTTTTGCAAAAATTGTGCCGCTCTCCATGCTTCGTGATGCTCAGTTCAAGCTGTTGTTCCCCCCACAGGTTTGTCTTCTGCTATCCGTGCATTTACAAGTACGTCGCGGAGCATCGCTGCTGTCCAGTCACCAACTACCCAGCGAACTCAGACCACCTCGTGAAGCTCTACAGACCAGACAGCTAGCGAAGCGGTCATCTCGAGACTTTTCATGATCAACTGCAACTGAAGACTTGCTGGACTTGCTGACTTGTTGGTTTGTTTGAGATGTGTACGAGATGTGCGCGCATGAGCGTGAGCGCGCACGCGCGCAGTGGAGGAGTCGGCTCAATCGACGATCGACGGATCGCTGTGTTGCTGCATTGCTGTGAGTTTCGGAACAACTTTTGACGGAGGAGAGGACTCGACAGTACAACACACCAAGTTTTTCACAGTGCTTTTGTCTCGACCAGATTCATCAAATGTATACCTAATAAAAACAATGTGGAGTGACATGAATTCCACTCACCTTAAATTGTCCGGGCAAGCCTCCACACTAAGTTATCGAAAATCTGATGTGGGGCTGGCCCCAGATTGAAGTACTTCGACACAGTCTGGCAAACCACAGGATAGGTTTTTGGCAGGTTTAGTTCAGCAGACACTTCACATATCTTTCGAATAATATTCTGTCTGAGAAAGCTCAAAATTTCTTCTTCTTGAACAGTGATCAGTCTTCCCTGTGAGGCAGCCATATTTGAAAAGGAAAACCTTGAGGGGTCACATGATCACCACATGGGAGGAGGGATGCTGGGAAAACTCAGCAAAATAGTGATATTGTGCTATTATGTATCTATTTTCTATCTAATTAATTATTGTAAAAATATTCAGAATGTTTAACATTGTTGGGCGCTACCAACACCCCTTACCAGGGGAGGAGTGTGGTATGACACACCAGCTGCGAATTTAGAACCACCACTCACCAGATAGCATGATTGTACATAATAAATACGGAGGTTCCCACCCTCGGGGACAGTCTCTCCTGAGATACCAACCAGCGTGTTTATGATGTCACTACACAACAGATTTGCACGAAGAATCCAGCCCAAGCTTCTGAAGTTTAAGGACGTATCGGTGCATGACTGGAGAACAAAACTTTCCACCCAATTTTGCAGTGAACGCAAAGGCCCAAACCGATGACTTTGCGCTGCAGATTCAGTGGTCTTTTCTCACTGATACCTCGGGAGAGAAGTTCTGCAGCCAATCGCACCCGAGTTTCTCTTGCGGTCATCTGGGTGCCTGAGTGGTCTCCCCGTGCGGTTCGTCAGTTCAATCCGTTCGATGAGATGGCCATGCCCTCTCCTAGCCTCAAACATGCCAAACTTATTTTTGCTGAAAACTGAAAGCTCGTCCTCCTCAAAAGGATATCTGGGGAAAGGAACCGCGGGAAACCGAAGGGTGTCTACGGTTGCCTCAAAGATGACATCCGAACGCTTTCGGCTCTTCACTTCTGGAATCGACTTCCGGTTGAAGATTGTGCCGACTTAACGGAGGAAGTAGCAGGTTTTAGCAGGTAAATTGCCTGTTATGCATGATATTTCACGCATAACTTTGTTTCTTGGCGGCTATTCAACCTTTTGCCCCCAATATTCCGCGTGAACTGTGCGCAAGAGGCTGATATGGTGTGAAGATTTGCAGCACCAAAATTAACATTTTGGTTCGAAACGCCTCCCGAGATTCTTTGGGCACCACTTGAAGGCTTGTCTGAGCTTTGCACACAAAGTGCAAAGAAAATTATGACAGCGAAAGGCAACGCTTCGTCTTCCGCAAGTTCCTCATCCATGGAGGAAGCAACCGTCGGCTTTGGTCTGGAGCTTCGGTCTGGTCTGCCCAGAAAGCTTTGCAGTTGGGGTCTGGTCTTTCGGAACAGATATGACAGCAACTTCTGCCCAGAAGGGTGTTTCGAGTAGGACAAAAACACAAGAAAGTGTGGCAGTTCCAAGTTGATTTTGGTCTGGTAGAACTGAGGAACTGAAGCGATAGATGCATTAGAGTCTGCGTCTCAGACCGGTTTGGCTGAGTGTCAACTCAACGTTTGGCAACTGTTGTGACAGCCAGTGCAGCCAGACAGCACCGTTGATCCTGACAGAGACCAACAGATGCGGTGACTTGTCGGCACAGCGGTGCGCAAATCGTAGCCGCGTGTCTTGCATTGGCGTTCAGTGCTGAATCACCAAGGCCTGATTTTGCAAACAATTGAACAGCTCACCGTGCCCTTCACTTTCCTGTGGTGAGCAGAGACACTCACCCGAGTGCAACAGTCCCACATCCACTTTCACTCTGGGGCAAACATAAAGCAGAACGGCACTGCATATGGGCTCTGATTCTTGAAATTCATTGACAGTGGTGCTCAGAAAGGTATCGAGGCCAAGGTGGTGGTCTTCTGAGTTTTGTGCGTGGCGTCATCATCTCAAGCCTTCGCAGGTGAAATGTTTGCTCGTTGTGGTTTTACTAACTGGCTGAATGAATTGTTGCTGTGAATTCATTGAATATTTCAGTGTGTTGCGAGGGAACTTTTTTTTATGCCACGCGTCTTTCGTTGTCACCAGACACCACCCTGTATTGTTGACAAGGGACTTTTGGGTCCAGGTGTTGCATTGTTGTGTTGTCAGGTGCCAGTTTTCAAGGGATGAGCTGCATGTTGTCACATGCTGCAATATCACAAGAATGTAACAGCAGCAATTTCTCCTTGGGACAGAAGTGTCGATTGCACTGCGTTGACGTCGCACTCGTACTCTCATTTGGTCACGCCAAAGCTCTGCAGAGGCACCTCGTGAGTTGCCATTGCTTGCAACCTGTTGTGCTTTTGAAACGCTCACGAGACCGCTGGTCTTCAAGATGGCACTTTTCTCGTTCTTTACCGGTTCTTGTTCAGAAAAGGTTGCGCTGAGGTTTTGTGGTCTTTTCTTCTTTGCAACAAGCACCAGTGTAATGAACTTCAAAATCTCCAATCCGGTGTTGTGCAGTGTTCTGTCAACCAACATTGCAGACAGTTGAGGCCTGTTTTTAGCGCGAGGAGAGTTCAGGATTCATGTTTCTTTGAATGGGTCGCTGGCACGATGAATAATATACGGCAATATGTATTTTGTGTACAGACTCTGGCAGGGTATATACACTCCGCACTCGATTGACGTCATCAGTATTGTGATCTTATCATGTGCAAACTGTTGAATACATTTGGTATTCGGGCTATTACCGTGTGAATTCGCTGTGAAGTGCGTGTACGGTCGCACAGCTGTCATTGCTAAGTTTGTGTCGACTTTTCTTGCAGCAGTCTCTGAAAGGTGCTGTCACGAGACAGTTGCTGGTTGCGTGCGCAAAGACATCAGCAACTCTCCACGATCCGTTTGGGTCGTCTTGTTCTCTCGAATTTCACGTGCTGACGTTTTTGTGCCAGATTTCCCTGGCTAGATAAAGTCTAGCTTCTGGATTGGAAACGCAAAGTGAGAGAAAAGGCACTCGCAACGATTTGGTTGCGAAGGAATCGATGCGTATCCGATTTGCAGGTGATACTGTGCACGAGAAGGCCCACCAGTACAAGTCGGAATGCATTTGTTTCAGGAAGCTTGCGCACCAGCGAAATTGAGGATTCGCCTTCGCAAATTCCCAGATTTCCTTTCTTGGTGTTGACACTGAATCGTTTCCGCAATGGGTTCATCTGACATTGGAATGCAAGCCATTTGTTTGGGGGTGATGCGTCATTTGCTGCCTGAAACCGCACGATGACTTTGGCTCACCTGCACATTCACCCCTTGCACGTGCATGATTCACGCACAACACACATACCAGGGCGGATCGAAGTCGTCTTCCGACTTCCCCTTCAATTTTGTTGTGGCGTGGTGTTTCTCAGCGCGCGGTCGTCTTCGGTTTGAAAAGCACTGAATCCAGTCACTATGTTCTGTATGTGTGCAGGTCTTATTCCCCCCCCCCCACCCTGTGGCCTGCCTCAGACAGGCAGTTCCAGGCTGGGGTCTGCCAGGTGTGTCTTGGGGGAGCAGGGTCAACCACGAGAGGCTGTCAGGGTGACTTCCATGCCAAGGAGAAAGTCATGGTCACATTGCCACCCAAAACGACGAATGGACGTAGGCCCCACCTCTCCCGATATCCACACGGTGTGATCGGGTGACCGCCACAGTTCCTCGGTGCGCCCGTCTTCAACATGCAAGCGTTCTTGTTTTTGCTGCCTTCATTTCAAATTTTTCCTGTTGAAGTTTGGAATGCGACCATTCCTTTCACGGAGACGGTGCTGTGTCCGTGGTTGCTTGCAATGACGATAGTACTCGTATGCTGATGGTATCAATGGCATCACATGGTGACAGTTTCATTCACATGGGGCTTGTTTCGTGTCAGCGTCAACTATGTTTGGTACATAACAGACATACTTGTCAGAGACACCGTCCAAAAATAGACCGCACAGTGAATTAAAGGCAGAGTGAGAAATAACTCATTCAGAGTGTTGTGGGTTTTCAGAACTGTGTATGTGTGTGTGTGCCCTGGGAAATCACGTTGAACGGTTTCTCCTGTATTTATGGCCTCAACAGATGGCAGAGGTGCTCAAAGTCCAGTGGTATGGAATTCTGTGGCCAAATCATTTCTGCTGGTTTTAAAGTGACGACGTTTTCGATTTTGTTCACGAGCGTGCCTATGGATGAGTGAGGTGAAGGCGTCAGTCTTGCGAGGGTCATCCAAAAAATTCCGACCTTCCAGCACTGCGAAGCAGTTGGTCGACATGTGGCTTGATTTTGTGGATGACACCCCCCCCCCTTCTCATTGCTCTGTGAACTTTGTTCTTCACCAATCTGTGGTGCTTCATTCGGGACTAAACAGGAAAATTTGTGCTAACTTGTTCGACGACCCTGACACGCGGAGACCAGATCTCTTCATTCCTCAAAAGGACAGCACTTACATTTTGCTCACAATACAGATTCTGTTCTATTTTGGCCACACGAGCGGAATTATAGTGATTGGCGTTGAGCTCTTGTGTGACAACAACGTGGTTTGCGGCACAAAATGTGCACATCAGCCCTTTGATCTGTGCCGTTGTGCATCCAGAACAAACGTCGCTTCGTGTCCCAGAATGATCCGATTTTCATCAAAGCTTCCACCGCACTTGGGGCTTCTGTGTGTTGGTCTGGTTCAACTTTTGACTGCAACATACTTCACATTTTCATACCTGATTGCTGAAAGTGAGTCGGAGGGCAGATATTTCACTTTTGGTTCGCGCTTGTTCGTGGACCGGCTTCAGCTGTGTTCTTTTGTCTGGTGACATGGGTCGAACGGGGGCCATTGACACCCTCAACAAGCGTTTTGTTGCCTTTCAACCTTGCAAGGGCCTCAACATTTCCACAGGAAAACTTGTACTTTTGAAAATTTTGTGTGACTGGGTTTTCGATTTTTCTGTTGTGTGACAAGTGCTGCACAAATTTCGTTTTTCGACGCATTGCCCCCCTCCCTTTCATTCCAGCAGAACAGCGAACAACGACTGAGATGAGATCGGTGTCCAAAAGAGCTGTTGCCGCTGGCTGTGGCTCTTGGGGGAGGGAGCCTTGATTTCGTTTTGCCATGTGGAAGAAATATTTAGCATTCAGAAAAGGAAGGGAATCAATTCGGAGCATGTCTGTCTCAGAATAAATATTTATCGTTTTGACATGAGAAACGAGGAATTGGTATTCCGCACCGCGCGCTCGCCCCGGCTTCCTCGGTTGACGCAAGATTGACATTGCAGTTTGTTGTCGTTAAGGATTGTCTCTGGTGTTGAAAATAGCCCCCTACATGGAGCGACGCAAACAGATCATCGCTGGGTTGGGCATCAACACTCTCATTGTTTTTACCATCCTCGAGAACAACTCGAAATGCATTTGGCTTTAGCTAGAAATGACAAATTTCATTCTCGTCCACTTCCTGTGATTTTGAAGAAAGGAGCGTGATAACCAGGGCTGGTTCATGTTCATGTTTGCTGACAAATCTGGAAAATTGTGTTATCCCACCCTTCTCTTTCTCTTCCGGTGTCATTCTGTTGTCCGCAGAACGTTCTCGTTTTGGCCTAGGCCTTGTTTATCCGACCTCCAACGTCTTGAAGTTGAGTTTTGTTTTTGTGCACCAAAGACCACAATGGCATTAGCTTTCCTTGTTTCCCACGCAGATTTGCAGTGACGACGTGGAGGAAGTGTTGGGTGCGTCTCCCGCCGGAGGTTTGGGCAGCCGACTCGGACGACACGGGGAGACGGTGCATGTGAGAACCATCTCAAGGTAAGGAGACAAGACCTCAGACAAGACCTCACAAGCTGCTGTGTCGAATACACCACTCAAAAGTTTCTTCTTCTCCACCGCCCACCAACCCACCCTCACACGACTTCTCTGTTCAGAGAGACTCGTGCTCATGTGTGTGTGCCAGTGATCAAGTCGAAAATGTAAATTTGCGAAATTGTGGATGCATTGGCATTGGCTGCGGTGGACTCTCAAAGTTTGTTCTTGTCACACGGTAAAAATTCCAAAATGGGCATTTGCAAACGAGACTGATTGTCATCTTCGGCTGAATGTTTGCGGCAAATGGAATGCGTGCAGAGGAAGGCGTGATGTTGCGTGACGTCTTGAGCTCCAAGGCACAATTTTCAATCCTTGGTTCAACAGAAACCTGGTGTTCCTTCTGTCTTCTGAGTCAGGCAACAACCGAGCTTGGAATTACAGAACACGAGAACGGATTTAGCTTCCAGTAAAAAAAACTTCTGCAAAATCCTTTGTTTGCTATTTCCATCTGTGGTAACCCGATTTTCTGTGTTTGGTTCTCGGGGATCATTGCGTACAAACGCATCTGTATCGAATGATTCCAAAACAATGTCTCATGTCCGCTCTCAGTTTCCGCAGAATGACTCAGACGCGTCGTGCCTCGAGTTTGTAAATTCTCGTGCGAATCGGGACTCTGATTCACGTGCAGGTGAAAAGTGAGTAATTCTTTCCTGACGGAATCCAATTCGCGAATCTCGGTGAAGTCAAAGTTTCTCATCAACGCACCTCGGGAACCAAAGGGAACGATCACGGCACATCATGCAGAATGGAGAAAATATTTATAACGGGAAACGGCTTCGCAAATAGAGAAAACAGGAATGCTGCAGGAACAAAGCTTTGGTTTTGAAGAAGATTGAGAGAATTGTTTCAAGGAGACTGCTCGAGTTCCTGGGGTTGGGCGATCGATTCGAGGCCACAATGATGTATGCTTTTGGTCATTGTCGATTCTGTCCATAATTTCCCAAAACGGCCTTGTGTGCACTTCTGTCGAGATCACACCAACTCTCTAGGTGCGCAGAGCTTTGCCACATGGTTTTTTCGATGAAATCTGGAAGGAAGTATTTTCTGAGTATGTGATCTTCTGCTCGTTTGCACACGTAAATTGTGTGTGTGTGTGTGTGTGTGTGTGTGTGTAAGTCTGTGTGTATGTGTAGATGGTTGCCACCTGGACAGCAACGAGACGCTTTTGTGGCAACAAGGAGAAATCAAGTGTATGTGACCTGAACTGGGTTCCCGTTTGGCCATGATTCACGCACATCACCAGGTGCACATTTGACCAAATTGTCATGACACTCAGTGGAAGCCACCAGCAGTCCTTCAACTGTGGAATACACACAATGGACACCCATCTTGGAACAAATGTCACTGCTAACTGGAGATTCTCAAATGAAATCTCAATCCCAGGCATACCAGAAATTCACAGCTGCTGTGAAGGACTTTCAGGCACAATATCCAAACTGTTAGCCCAGAGAATTTCCAAGCAAATGACAAAACAGACCAGCCTGTCTGACAAAATCTGTCAGGGGCCACTCCAAAGTCAAAGGCAGGTGAGCGATGCTCCAACTGCTGCAAATACAAAGGACCACGTGCCCAGGCGAGGGGTGTTGGAAGCCCCAACGCTCTTGTTTCACCAACAAGAACATTGTGTGGCAGACTCCACATCACGGGTTCCCTGAAAATTTACAAGACTGGTGAACTTCTCCTTGCTTCCTTCAACATGTTTTGATGACAGACACAATATCTCCATTGCTTGGTGTGAGAAAAAATGGTTTCTCATGAAACAAGTGCAACTTGGCGACCAGTGAGGAGAAAACTTGACAACATCGCAAGTGGTCCTGTAGCGACAGAACTATAAGGTCTTCGAAGCTGTGAGAAGCTCGAAGATCGTGAAAACATGATGGGACACTGTGCGCAGATCTGCAACCAGTGTCATTGGGCTCTCCTGCTGAAGAACGAACAGAGAATTGTGTCTGAAGTTTCCAAAAGTCGCAGCTTGAAGTCATGAATTGAGATTGTTTTTCGCTCTTTCCCAGGTTCATACACAAGCAGTGTTCGTGCGTCGCTTGTGCGCCTTTGGAGGTCGATGTGTTTTTTCTTCGTTTGTTTTATTTTTTCCGGGGGTAGCGACCGATCCATGGAGTGCATTGATCAGCGCAAGGAGCTCGGTTTTGTTGGGTTGTCGCATTGATTTTTCCTGGGCCACTTTTCAGCCTGTATCTCTTACAGGGACTATTTGTACAGGGGAAGTATGGATCGCGGCGGCACATGTAGCCGCGTATTGATAGAACCTGCGCTTCACAATTAGAGCGACGGCTGCAGAAACGGTGTTTGCTTTGCGCCCAAAGATTTTGTTTTGCTGAAATTGGCGATGCAGTCCTTCAAACGAAAAAAGAACAGGCAAGTGCCACAATGGGTGGTGTTTGCTGAAGCCACACTGAGGTGGAGACAGAACTGTGTTTGAGCACCAACACCTTTTTTCGATGCGGTTTGATGTGAAATTGGAAAGCAGCCCCGACTCAACTGCAAAACGGGCCACACTTCGCACCTTGAGATGGTGAGCAGTCAGTCGGGTGGGGGTTGAGTCTCTCCATCTGCACGGCCACACGGTCAGTGTCCGCAGTGCAGGCGGTGCTGGTTGTCTGGGGTTTGTGGAGTTTTTGTGTGGAAGCTGTCCTCGGGGAAGGACGAGGTCCGATTGACAGTTCGAAAGTTTGTCGCGCACGTCGCACAACCCAGTGTTGAACGAGACGCGAAAGAAGAGGCTCCTTGAATCTTCCCTGAGAATCTGGACGACCAGTTCAGAAAGGCTTCTTCCGGGAATTTTCAAAATTGTGTTTTCGTTTAATTTCTCTCGATCGTGCTGAAGGAAAGCGAGGCAATTTGGCTGCGTTTGTTTTTGCGATGGCAAAAACCCCCTTCATTTACGGTCTGTCAATTAATGTTTTTAATCAATAATGCAGATGAATGGGAAAAGGTTCTGACTTTCAGTGATGCGCACATGTGTTTGATGACTTTTGTCTGAAATTAAATTTGCAGTATGGATTTTTGTGGAATTTTTATTTGATACGGAATATGGATTGTTTGCCTCGATTATCAAGTGACGCCAGAAATTTAATCGGCCGGGTGTTTCGAGTGCCACCCAAATGAAATTTTCGTTGCATTCTTTCGAACAGAAATGAGATCCTGAGTGTCTTTTCTGAAAGAAGATAACGCACTGGTGCCTTCAAATTTGTCAGAATTAGAAACAACACTTGCAGAAGATTCCGCAGCTCTGTTGGTAGCACTGCGGTTGCGGTTTAGCGACTCAGTGCGAGAATGAGTCACCAGAAACCTTGTTCTACGAGGTTTGCTATTTATTTGACCGATCCGCCGCAATATCTCGGGATCGGGAATTTGTAGAAAGGTCATTTCTTCACAAAATCATCTTCAAATTTTGTCTCAAGTTTGGTGTGGAAGACCTTGTGATGGCATGTTGCTGACCCTCTTCTATTGACCTTTGAAGATTGTCTGTTTTGCATCAGTCACGGACTGCAAACAGCCAACTGTGACAGGTGACATTTACAACAATGTGTTTTTGGCTTGGGCCATTGATCCCCTGTTTGTGCAAGGATCTGATGAAGAAGAAGCTGCTGAAGAAAGCTCAGACTGATGACAAACATGCATTGTTGTATTGCACTGGTAAATTTCCATGATCAGTTATTCCTGCATGATTTTTGCATGTCCAAATGAAGATCTTCCTGCTGTTGATTGTTCAAATTTTACTGTTTGTTCTTTTAATTATTTGCCTCTGTTCATAAAGATCACAATGAGAAGTTCTCATAAGTCTCCGACCACCGCACACGTCAATGGATCGGTCAGATAAAAAGCGAACCTCGTACAAGTGTTGGGGACAGGGTCATCGTGATTTGACCAGTTGTGGACGCCGCGGCCTGGGATGCAGAGGCCGGCCGGACTGGGAGTTTGCACCAGATGTCAGTGTTGCCGCGTGAAGCGGTTCAGTCTGAGAGGCTGTTCTTGTACGGTTCATGACCAATGTCGATGATACTGGCACGAAGCATTTTGATCACACAGTGACCGTGAGTCTTCCCCACGACTGGGATACGCAGGGTACTCCCAGGGGCACGGAAAAAAAACCCCAACAAGAACACTGGCAAGTTGACCACACGCGGTGCACGAACTCGTACAGCTTGGGTTCGTCAGGCTAGAACCGCGCTGAACCGTTGGCTGTTCTGTTGGAAAGAAGCCTTGGTTGACCAAATGCTCGGCAGGCAGGCAGGCAGACGCTTGTTCGATTTGAACGCGCCCGTGCTCGGAGCAGAGTTGTTCGTTTCGAGCTGTCGCAGGTTGGCGTGGCGCGCACACGAATCTCGCGTGTCGTCTCACGAACATCCGAATCACATTTGGCGTGTGCTTTCCGTCACTGAACCACAAGTGACACACAGTCCCTTGAGGCGTGTAGTGTTTTGTCAGTTCAGTGCGATTACGAGTCGTGGACTTCTTGTGTTTCTCGAGGGAGAGAGTACGACTGGAGAATCCCGACCTGGTTGCGAGCCCTGTTGAGCTGCCGGTGCTCTCTGCTGCATGTAGCGGTGCAGCCGTTTTGTCAATGAATTGTCAATAGAAGTGAGAGACGGCAATTGAAAGGGGGAGGAGGAGAAGGAGGCCTCGGCTCGATGGGAAGCTGCAGCAGCGCTGCTGTATTGACCGCCCGTTTCTCTTGTCTCACAACGCGTGACGGCGACCGCCACTGGACCTGGTGTCAGCTGTGCCCCATCGTGACGTCACCAACAAAATTTTATTGGTGACATTTTCCGCGATGAAGTTTAAAATATGCAACATTGAACACGGCATTAAATTATGAAGCAGGTGTGTGGTGGGGACCCTGTGTGACCTGGTTTAGCAGTCTGTTTCTGGACGCTGGCAAATCTTCTGTTTGGCCCTTTCTATTCTCTGACCGGCAGGAAACTCGAAAAAATTTGGGACCATGGCCAATACAGTGGCTCCCACGAAGTCATCGTGCGGTTGGTGAGATTTGTTCCGTTTCTGGTATTTTCACTTGCATATTTTTTTGGAGCTTTGGTCGGGGGACTTGGAACCAGTCGCAGCAGTGCTGCTTGCACCGGCCGCTGGCGGCGCCACCGCTGCTGCTGCCTTTACCGGCTGTGGAAGCTGCGCGCAGCGCTGCTGCACATTGTCGAGCTTCTTACCGAACACAGCCGTCAGCGAAGGCCGAATCCAACAGCGCCATGTACGTGTGAACAGAGCCGAAAAAACGTAGGGAGATTCAAAATGTGAGGAGAAATGTGAGAGGCGGTGGGGACAGAAGTTCAGTGGATGTGTAGCTGACGTTTGTGTTGAACTGTGGACGTTTCTGTGCTTGATTTCGCCTTTTTTCACTGCTGCAAAACGTACGGCGGCGGCAAGGAAAGGCGTTATTTTTCGGATGAGCAGATTTGGAAGGTTAGAAGATGACAGTGGAGCGAATCAATTGATTGGTCTGCAGTATCGTCGATTGCCTGTTTGTCCTGTGTCTACGAACACTTTCGTCTGTTTCGGGATTATGAGACAAGTGCTTTTACACAGTCGAACATTTGTGTAAGTATGACTGCTCCTTGAGTCGGCAAGTTGCACAACTCTGGAGAATACTGTACCGGACGTTCGTCTCTTCTGTGACTTGTTTCAGCCGTAACAATGCGAACTTCTCACAGTTCATGCAACTAGGAGTTGGGTGAAGGGAAATCACAAACCACAGGGTTTCCAGTGAGTCGGTGCGAGTTTTCAAATTCCTCATGAAGTGCACGCATTTCGACTGTCAAACTCGAACTTGGCAAATCTTGATGGATTTACGGAAGAAGTGGTTGGTTTACACAAGACAAGTGTACATTTCCTCACCTTGACGGATGAATGCCTTCATAAGGGATTCAGTGGATCTGCAGTGATTAATAAGCAGCGGGATTAATTGAGATTGATTTCGTATCTGCGTGCGGCACAGGTACCAGACACACGTCTGGCTCTCGGATCCGCATCTCGGTCTCAGAGATCGAACGGCCCTGACAGATCGAACGGCCCGTCACAGTCTCTTCTGCATCTCTCACTGTTGCCGCACTCTTCTCTTCTCTCAAACAGGTGAGTTCTGAGGGACAAGGACAGACTGCAGGCCACACAGTGGCAATCAGCAGTGGGCCAAAGCGGTCTACTGTGGATGCGTTCCATAACAGGTGCTAATTGTGTGTGTGCTCCGGAGCTACAGTCCTGAAACTTCAGTTTCTTGCGAATATCTGAAACAACATTGAAACACGTGTGACTCCCTCTGCATGAGTAGGAGAACGGACGTGGCAGGAAGGCCAAGCACTGGGTCTCTGTTTGGTCGACTTCAACGGAAGTGGATGAGGTCAAACTTCTGTGAAGCTTTTCTCGCAGAATTTTGCTTTCGAAAACCTGATCGTCTTCTCATTACAAGCTTACACGGGACTCGTGAATCTTGTCGCAGGGAGTTGAGAATGCGAGTTCACTTTCACCACACTGAACAAGAATGTTCAGTCGCGGTTGGTGGCATACTTACTGTCCAGGAAGGCAGCCTGTCGTGCACAGGTGAACCAAGAGCTGGTTCTTACGACTGATTCACATTCTTGTTCACATTCAGGTGGCTTGTGTCAACCTTCGTGTCGAGAGACTAAACTGTTGTGCACACGAGTCACTGATATCTGAGGCTCGTGCTTCAAATGGCGCGGACGGGACTGGTTCATTCTCAGCCTCACGCGCTCTGCACAGATTGTCATGAAAATTCATCTCGCTTGTGTGTGGGAACATCCAACTGCAGTTCTCCCTCCGCCGTGTATGTACTCTTTCGCCTGGAATCGATTGCTCCCCTTGTAATGTATGTACATATGTAGGGAGTATTCCGATAAATCGTGACACAGCTTTTACATCTCATCAGGCCATCTCAATTACGTCGTCTGAATGGCAGGAGAAGGGCAGAATTCCTCGCCTTTGGGACTTGGTTCTTGCATTGCACAGCGATGCAGCGATTGTGTTTTGGTGAAGTGTGGGTGGCAGCAATAGGTTTCTGTTAAAGGCCTCGAAAGCGTTTTCATACCAGCACTTCTTTTCGGCAGACATCCGCAGGAGGCACTGGCGCGGTACTTTTGTTCAGGATGCGCATTCTATCGCATCGCCAAGGGAGTTGCGAATCAGTGAACAGGCGCTCCTCCTGCGCGTGCTTTGGCGAAACTGTGTGCCGAGCGGGGGGTTGATTCGTCCCAGTTTGTTTTCGTTCACAATCTGTGGCTTTTGATTTTGTTGCCGGGATCCAGTCGTGGTTTGTCTCAGACACCACAAACAGGCAGATTGTTGGTTCTGAACCTGGCTGCCCCCTTCCCACGGGCGCCAAGTGCCAAGAAAAGTCAGACGCTGTATCCAGTCTATGGGAATTTGGGATCTGGAGTTTCCATCCCTTTGTTCTCCCGAGTTTTTGGGCGAGTTCATCATGCTCGCAGATGTCCAGTGTCCTGGCCACTGGTGGACCTTCGTCCACATCCACGCCCCAGAAGAACACGCCCGGCCGGTGCGTCTGCGCAGTCGGGAGCTTCCGACGGCGTGTCGTTTCCCCCGTCTCGGCTGCGGAACCGACGGCATGTTAGTCAGTCATGGCGACGCAGAGAGAACTGCGTCTCCGACACGCCGCCGCCCGCCCTCCCGCGGGAGACGCAACCCCACACCGAGCAAACACAACGCCGTTCAATAGGCTCCACCGGCGCCGCACGTGGAATTGATCCACGAGAGGGTCGGCGCGCCTCGGGTCTGTGTGCGCGCGCAGAACCCGCGTCGTTCGGTTACACGGAACGACGCTCTCAAAGCCCACATGGCGAGGTCTCGATCGGCTGTGTGCTGGCTCTGTGCTGTAAGGGTCCCCGCTACAACACCATCATTTCGCTGAAAGGTCATTGAGTATCCCGAAAATCAGAATTTTGGGGCGAATTACCCAGATTAAAGTTGACCACATTGTGCTTTCTGGATCGGCGGTGCTTCGGCACAAAAACTTCCGTTTCCGTGCTCCTCAACCAGGGATCGCACTTCGAACAGAGAAGGCCGAACACATTTGGCTCCCGGGACTGCCCGTCCTCATGTTCATGGCACTTGCCCAGTTTTCTGCGGAAGCTTCGCAATGGAGCGAGGTGATAAGAACTGATAAAGGGTCCTGGATCGGAAGCCAAACACAATGTTCGTGATGGTTCTCCCGCGTATCGAGATGACCCTCGGGAACCACGCCCCCTGGTGCAGGGCGAACGTCACTGTCAGGCCCCCTGGTGGGCTTCATCTGACGGGTCTCCCAGAGGAGGATTCTTCTGTGGAACCCACGGCTTCTGGATCCGCTGGAGTGGGGTGGGTGGAAAGAAACCAATCTGGAAGGTGAGGATTTGGGGCGAGGCTCCCCCTGGCGCCGGGCAGTGAAAAAAGCCCGCGTCGTCGATTCATACTTGCTTCTGGGAGCAATGGCGTCCTCCTTCGGTCGCTTGAAACTTTGAAGACTCGTGTTGTTTTCGAGGTTTGAATCCGTCCCTGGGAATTCTGCACTTCGCGGGTGTTTTTCGCACTCGTGATTGCATTCAATTGAAATCTCGTGACGTGTTTTGATTTTAATCTTTCAAGCAGACGCTGTTCAGTCGTTGCACTTGATTTGTTGGTACACGAGCGTTTGTTTTCATGTTTGGTCGCAAATTCTTGAATGAAAACGATCGACATCGTCATTGATTCTGCAGCTCTCAAGATTGGTTTTCTTCGTTCTGCAGCGGATTTGTGACTTTGAGAGCACGCGTGGTTGCTTGGGGATTCGTGCAAGTGCGCTTTCATACCACGCAAGAGGGAGGGAATTTCTGCCTTGAAAAATCAATTTCTTGAAGTAACATGATCGACAACGGAAGGAACAGGAAAGGACAGACCGCCAAGCGGTGCTCGGCACATGTTTGATTTAGTGTCGTTTCCCCTCACTGAGGAGGCATGTGCATACATACACCATTGAGAAGCGGTGTTTCTGTGAGACTGAATTGGTGAGGCGTCCATGCAGGAGGTTGGAAGATCGATCTGCCAGCAGAGAAAACACCAACTGTCTGTCTCGTCGTCTCTCTCCTCTCTCTCACACACTCGTCTCTGTCTGCCTGTCTCCTTTCTCTCTCCCTCTCCCCCCCTCTCTCTCTCTCTCTCTCTCTCTCTCACACACACACACATCGAACCATAACCATCACCACCATCCACAAAGCGCCCCGCCAGCCCAGCGCGTTCGACACATCATCCGAACCCACGACACAACTTGCCGCTGTGGGCGCCGCGTGCACCCGGGCCTTTCCCCCAGGGCCGCAGGGTCAGTTTCACGGGAGACGCTCACTGAGCGCACAAAGCTCGGGTGACGTCACAAATGAGTGGTGCCTGGCACCGGGAACATGTTTAATGGCAACTTTGCGTCAGGCCGACGGGTGATAAATAGAGAATAGAGTGCGCGCGGAAAGCTGACCATCGAGGGTCTCGCGGCTGTGGAAAAAGCAGCAAATGCAGCTGCATGTGTAACGCTAATACGAGCTGGTCAGATGGATCCACATTACAAGTGTTCGCTTCTGGTGCGATTTGGTCCCGCGGCGCCCAACCAACAGCTTCCTTTGTGATTGCTGCCATTTTTGGAGGGTCACGATCGTTTTTCAAGCTGCAAAAAATGGTGGTGTTCTTTTCATTTGTGGCCAGGGTCGTGACACGCGGGGTCGTGATGTGAAACTCGTGCTGAAGGCTGCGCTGATGGCGCAGTGCCGTCACGGTTTCTGATGTCCGAACCTGCCCTGTCCGCTGCAAGCAAACCTGGTGTTTGTTGACTGACATTTACAATCCGATGCTTGTTTAGTTTTGGTGTTTCAACCTGAATCAGATTTCCATTGAAGGGTGAATGACCTGGTACGACAGCGAAACTTCCATTCACAGACTGACTTGGCAAGTCTTTTTTTCTGCAATCATTGGCGTTTGTTGACGAGATTATCAGTGCGATAATGGTGCTTGAAACCTGAAGAATTTTTATGGCAGCGTACTACTCACCGTTGGGACACATAAATGGGATCGCTCAGTATCCTGGGTTGTGTGATACCTCACAGATAGCAGTGCGAAATGTACACAGCATGCACACACTCCAACGTCCCGGATGGAAGTCAAGATTGCGGTGTCATCTCGAATGATTGCGCCCTGCCGTGTGCGTGCTGGACCAGCATCAAAGGTTCGTTGATACCAATTTCCTGACAACACGAGGATCAGTTTTCTTGTGCACTGAACTCGTTTCGTTTTGCTTTTTCACAGCCGCTCATCGTGTATTCTGATCACGCTATTCGGGATGAGCGCAGGGACCCACAGGTGGAAAATGGAAGGGACCCGTGGGTACCTCATTTTCAAAGCTCTTTCACCCCTCGAAATCACAAAAGCCAGGTCCTGGACAGAAGGTTGCCCTCAGTGAAAAATATTCAGAATGTGATGCAATTTCTTTGCCCAAGCAAATTGCGTGAGCGTGATGTTCTTGGGAATGGGGGCAGGACCCAACACCTTCTTGTAGACAAATCTTCAGGATTGGTCCCACCCTGGCACCATGAAAATGTTGTCTCTGTCCAGCTCACCTTGTGTGTTTTCAAGATGGTTGGAGGGAAGGCCCTGCCCCCCTCCCACAGAATTTCAGAGCAGGTCCCACCTGAGCATCGACCTCGAAAACGAACAGAAGCCTCGGGACGCGCCTGTGCTCAGAGCTCTGCTGTCTTGGTTCGTTGGTGCTTTGTGACCTCTTCCTTTCTGACAACCCCAGCTTCCTACACCAACCACCACATACACACCTGAAACAGCATTTGTTGTTCATTGTGACTTGGATATCAGAGATCACATCTCTTCGTGTGAACCACAAAACGTGATGACCACATGCTGGCTCTACGAGGGCTGTCATGTTGGCTGGGTGCGTGTCTCTGCACTGGCAAGTGTTCTTGTTTGCTTTTGGCCACACAATACCTGGGAAGATAACGTGGTTGTGACCTTCAGTACCGTGTGACGAACGCTTCTTTTGCCAAGCGGGCACACCCTGAGCTGGTGTGTCAAGTGACTCTGAACAACTGTGATGACAGGAACCGTTTGGTTGCAGTGCGAAGTGGCTTCACTTCTCGATGGCGTCATCTTTGAGGCGAGTTTGGGTGGATTCGGATCACAGTATGCGCGCACATGAACAGGGCTTCATGTTCATGCATAACATGGAGTGACCTTTAAGCTCCAGTCAGAAGAAGCTGTTCTGCTGCTTCCCTCCCTCCCAATACGAACTGATATTCTGTGTCCTTCACCATGCACTGCGGAGCTGTGATTCGTGTGGACGGATCTGTTGTTTCACTCATGTTGCGACGAAACTGAGCGGCATGGAGAACGATGAGGAACTGACCACGTGATTTCCTTTCGAATCAGGACAGATCTCCGCATCAGGTTGTGTTGCCCTTGAGAAGGAAGAAATTAGCCTTTCAATTAATATGCACCGGTGCGGCGCCCTGCCCTGCGCCAAGGCTCCGGTATTGATGTCCTTATTGGATTGCGATATCTCGGTACATGCACACACTCCTCCCCCAGACATACATGGAATCCAGCGAAGCTCCTTGTCTGCCCCTTTCCTTTCCTTTCAGCACCGAAAAGCCAAGCCAAGCCTCGCTTTCTTCAGAGGTTAATGATTTTCGCTGGATACCGCGCACTCCGAGTCAACACCAGTGTTTGGTTGGTGGCAGCTGTTGCGACATGAGTCATGGGCGGGTCGGTCGTGGTCGCGTTGATCTTATCTCGTCAATCGGACAACCAGAGCGAGGCTCAGACCTCGCGCGAAAGAATACACACACACACACACACACACACACACACACACACACACACCACTCTCTGCCCCAACCGTATTGTGGACACAGCGCAACAGCCGTAAGAGCCGAGCGCCACCGGGACGAAGCGACAATCCCGGAGCCCGGGGCGCGTGCAGAGCGCTTTGATTGGTCATTAGAGAGAGATAAGCGCTCTTCTGGCGACTGCGCAATAACGCCACGCTACATTACCGCCTGACCTCATGGTCGTCGACGTTACATCGAGTTATCGCGTTCCCAGAATCCCCGGCGCGCGGGCGGGCGGGTCGACAGGGGGATCAGACCGGGGAGCGGGGGATCGCGCGGGATTCCCGGCCTTTGCGACGGATCTGCGGCGCTGCTATCTCGCTTCACTAGCAGTGGACAGCGAAGTTGGTGAAACGTCTCATTGTTTCGTTTGACCTGCAGGTTGTGCAGTTTTTGACGAGTTGAGTGAACGAGGATGTGCATCAGACTTTGTGCCATTCCTGTCACCGAACCGAATTCGGGGTTGCTTTTGATTGCACGCGCCTGAATTCAGTGGGAGAAGTTCCTGCACAACGCGAAGTTCGAATTGCTTCGAGACAAAACGTTAGCGATTGCAGAGAACGTTGTCACACTATCTCGTTGGTTCATTGACACAGTTTGTTGGGGGTTGGAAGGGCCCCAGAGCCTCGCGTTCACCCGACCACATCGTTGCGCTGGTGAACATGGCGGCGTTGGGACTGGGAAAGGCAGGCTTCCCTCCGGTAAGACAGGTGCCATTCGAGTTGTCTCATTCAGGCCTGTGTTGAGGCGCGTGACACAGACCTGGAGGATCGCGCTCAATACATGATGGAAGCGTTTCCGCGCGCATCCTCTGTGCGAACGCGCCTCTCGCTGCCAAGCGTCGCCAGCGGCAGAAATCCAGACTCGCGGTGAAAAGCCGTCGCAGAGACGCGCGTCAAGCAGCGACGATTGCAAGATGTAACCTGGAAGGCGTGGGTGTACATACACACAGCACAGCAACATTACAACAGCAAAGCAATCGGGATTTCTAATGTCGTCATCGTGTGCACAGCTTTAGCTCGCGAAACTGCATATTGAAAATGTGTTACCGCAGCAACCGATGTTGGGCGATGTTGTGTGGTTGTAATGCACGTGACCACCTGCGATGATACCAAACATACGTGAGTCTCAGCCATCTGTGGACAGACTGCTTTGCAAGTGGCATTAAATTTCTTTGGTAGCTATCTATTGCCAGGGGCAACGGCTGTTTCCCCAGGCATTGTGCAACCAGTGAGTGGAGTGTCTTAATCTTGTGCTTTTATCTGCAACACTGATGCTCGCAGTGTTAATAGATGAGGTAATTGGCTTCTAGGAAACAACCCTATTGTCTTCGCCCGTTCTCTCTTTTGCATGAGGTTCTTACACTGTGATAGAATGTGGCGCCGGCGTGGTGGGAAGGCGTGGGCCCTTTGATTGTTGACGAAGGAGAGTTCGGATCAGAACGCTGAAAATGTAGATTCTGATGAAGCAGTGCACGCAACGAAAATACAGACGTGTGATCTGGTGTCGGGACCTGGACTCATTCGGTCGTCACGTGGCTTTTTCTGTTTTTCGCGACACTTGTTTTTTCTCCCAGCACACAGGAGACTCGCTGGGAGACTGGTTCCCGCGCGGCCGACGCGCTGTTTGTTTCTCGTTTCGTCGAGTGGTATCACACGGTGCGGTTGATTACTCGTGATGCGAGCCATCCTTACATCCACTCTCATCGATCTCAACCGCCGATTTATGGCGATCGACTAATCTGTCCGTGAGCAGAGGGAGGGAGGGAGCCGCAGGCAGCGACCTGGCTGCAGGCGCTGCGTCGGGAGCGGCTCCCCTCGTCTCCTCCTCCTCCTCCCCGTCTCCCTGCTGCGAGTATTCCCCTCAACAAGTATGCATGCACACACGCAGCCTTTGACATTTTCCTCTTGCATGGAGCACAGTGTTTGTTGAGCACAGCTTCAATTCCGGCACACGACGGAAGTCTCCTGTGCTGAGTTGTGTGTTTCCTGGTGGTTGGTGTCGTGTCATGCAAACGGAAAGCAACGCCCACAGTGTTGAGCAATGCAGACGCCAAGAAGTGATTTCAACAACCAGGGAATGAAGGTTTCGACCAGAGCCCGGAGAACAGCATATAAAATGGGTGTGCAGCTGGACCGTTTGAAAGTGTGGGTTCAAGGGTGGGTTCAACACGATTCACACGTGTACCCACAATTCTCTGTGCCCCACAGTGGAGCAGCAGCAAATTAACCCTCAAATTCAGGTTCTGATAAAAACAATTGTTGACTGTCCAAAGAGAACAAAAGGCTCGAGAGTGAAGTGGCAAGTGAGCTCCAGGTGAAGGTGGGTTGTTTGTCGTGTGCTACACGAATACACCAAATATGCATTAAAACTCTCGAACAAGGCACACGCTCAAACAGAATTCGTTACCTGCCACGACAGCTTTGTGTATTGTCGGCTAATAAATTATTGTGGAACATCGATGTTGTGAGCTGCAGGAACTGGTGGAGTGCTGATCGATGGAAAAGGCTCAAACGCTCCCGTTGAAACAAACACAACAGTGGCGCTTTTCCTGCCGTTCCTGTACCGTTTTCTGCTGGTCTTCAGATCGAGCCTTTCGGGCGAAACGGGCGGTGATGGTGGGCAGCTTTGTTTCACCACAGGAGGCGGAAACTGATGCCGCACAGAAGGTATTCACGAGGCTTGACAGCAAATTCAGTTGGCCGAATTGGCGATCTTGGGTGGGCAGGGAGTTGTCGGGTGAGCTGTGGTGATTTGCTCGAAGTATCAAAATGTCTAACAAATGTGGCGCTTGAGCCTTGAAAAAAAAGCGTCTGTATGTGCAGCTCGATACGGTGTGCGCGAACCCAGCTTTTCCAGTTTCTGTTCCGGTCCCAGCGCGAACATAAAGTCGTTTCTGCTGACAGGCTTCGGCTGTGTGACCAATGTCAAGACATGCGCACTGTGACGTCCTGAATTTCAGATGCGTCGTTGAAATGCCGACTCCCTCTTCAGGCTGTGGTCACTGCAGCTGAAAATCGAAACTTTGCCAGATTGAAAGCTGCGAACTGGTGAAAAAGGTTCCTGTTTTCACGAGGAGAGCGAGTGGACGTGGCTGATGGATGGGCGTTCTGAATGTGCAGTGATGTGCAATTTCATTTGTGAATGAAACCCAAGGTACTGGGCAACTAGAATATACATAAAGTGGTGTAACAGGGAGTCAGGAGGGCAACAAAATATGACCTGCTCGCCTCCATCCAAATGACTCTTGTTTCTGGCCAGGCTCCCTCTGGTCAAAGCGACTCGAATTGTTTCTGCGACACTGTTGTCCCACACCCGCACAAACGGATGGACCTGACCCGCCACAGCTGGAAGGTGGATCTAATTTGAGGCGTCGCCCACACAACGGAAGTGTCCAATGTGACGTGCGTGATTGTGATGAAGACAGCGCACGCACAAAGTCTGCAATTCTACAGCGCTGCGATCAAAAAGCCTCTCGTGTGGGACCTCGTTGTTGTAGAAGTGAGTGTGAGTTCAAACATCTCTTTTCTCAACCCAAGGTCTCGAAAAATCGTATGACTTCACACATCCATTTCGCGGCGTGTGTGAACCCTTACAAGCCTGAAGACAATGGTCGCTTCTGATCTCGACTTCACATCTGAAGAGAAAAGATAAACACAGCGTGCAGCGTGATTTCCCCAATTTGTGACAGCAGCGTTCCAATCACACCGATGATTTTAATTGAGTCGAATGGGGTTTGAAGCCTCGCTTTAGTTATGGATGTGCAAGATACCGTTTGAAGAACGGGAAATGCATCACGCAGTGACGTGCGCAGTTTTCTGGAAGCTTGAAAAACTGAACGGAGGCGAGATGGTACGTTGAAGAACAACTTGGGACACCATGTTGATTTTGGTGTTGTCGTGTCACGTCTTGCAGGAATGTGGGACCTGGGACTGCCGCACGAAGAGGACGAACTCCAGGTGTGCGTGAGTCCATGTGTGAACAAAACACCTGCACCCGGTCTCTGAAGGGACTGGGTGAAACCAATGCAAAGGTCCTGCAGTCCGAATGAAAAACATCTACACCATACGCACCCAGTGAACAATGTCATCTCAGCAGGAGATGACTCTCCCGGATCAACTCGCTGTTGGCCGCCACACATTTCTGCTTCCTCTGGATTTTCAGCTGCTGGAAAAGGTTTTTGCAGGGTCAACGTTGGGGATAATCTTGTCCACATCACTTCGAAGCTGAGGAATGGTGTGGAACTCCCGATCCGGCAACCTTTCAGCAAGGAAAGGAGAGAGAAGTTGCATGGGATGTGATGAACAGAACTGAACGGGGTTTCGGGGTGCAGGACCGTTGCCATTAGGGTGTGTTTTGCGGTCTTTCCTGTGTAGACATTGGTGTTGTCATGTTGTAGGTCCATACAGCGATCAGTTCCCGTTCCTGATCTGTCTCTCCTCAAGTCCTGCGACAGAATGCGGCTGTTTCTCCCGAGGGACACATTTTGGATGCACTACACCCTTCACAAAAAGTAGAATTTCGTCAGCATTGTCGACTTCCTGGCCCTCATTCTGAGAGCTTTCTTGAGCTCATAACATGGCACCCACCAGATTGTGATGTCTGATCGGCCTTGGACGGAAAGGAGAAAAGACTCATGAGGCATGATCGTGTTTGGAACCTCAGTGTCACTGTCCCAATTTGCCCTTTGTTTGTGGAACCAGTCCCCCTGGTTTGGTTTGGTTCCCGAGTCATGGTTCTTGGCTCCTTTCTCTGGCAATCCAGCAGTGGATGCTCTGGTGCAGTGTTCTGTGATACAAACTGAGGTCTATGCTCGTCTGCGAATGCCAGATGGAAAATTAGTTTCCTTGTTTGTTGTCAGCTGGGATCGTAGTGGTTTCAAAAGAGTCCTGCTCACTCATTTGCAAGGGCATTTTGGTGTTGGGTCGATCTTGACACGCCCACTGGATCACGGTTCGTGCGGAGTGAGGAACAAAAGTTATTTCTCTTCCGATGGCCACTGGAAGGACTGGTCGGTAAACAAAGGAACAAATGGGGGATGCGAAGTGATTTGTTTGTTTCTGGAGACTTTTGCTTCGAACGGCAAACTTGTGGACGTGAGTCACTGTGGGTGGAGTTAGTGCTGCCCAGGCACTCCGGCTCGAGAGCTCAGGTCGAGTCGAGTCCAGGGACTGCTGTGCTCAGTCGCATGAAAACATGGCCTGCGTGGTCGCGTGTTCCAGTTTCAGTCACAATCACTTGGGGAGTTAGTCTTGGAGACTTTTCTCCCTCCATCCGGTCTGATGTGAAACTGAGGGCAGGTCGTACGTAGCGAGAGTCAACTGATCCGCCTACACCCACTGCATTGAGCTCTCCCCACCCAGCACGAGAGGAATGTAGAAAATTCCATGTCTCGGCGTTCCATTTGCAAATTAGTTTGTGCTTCTCTGGACTCACAGCATGGGGAGAGGGGGATAATTTGTGCGTTGGCACTGCAGAACAGAAAAGGAGCTTGTACTCGTACAACAGACGAATTGATTGTCTGTGTTGGGAAAGAGAGAAGGCACCCTTGAACAAGTCCACAAGACAGTCCACGGTGAGAGAGAAACACAGAAGCAGAGCCAGGTGTTGGGTTCTGGCGTGGTGCTCGCGCAACGAGAAGACATGCCTTTGCAGAAGCTTGAACTTTCAACAGTCTGGTCATTGTGAAATCTTTCAAACTTCAATGTGGGTCTCAAAATCGTCGGAAAAACACTGAACCATCCGACAGGTCTTCGCAGACACCTTGAATGTGGGACGAAAAGAATATTGATCAGTATGACTTGTGCGTAGTTCTGAGCCCTGACGAATACTAGAGTCCGATTTGGGCTGCATCTAATCAAATTGACTTCATCGAAAGTGTGGAAAGGAAAAACGCGACCCGCGGGAATACGGCTTCCAACTCAGTTCGCAGCTTTTCTGACAATTGCCCAGAATTTCTATTTTTGCGGGGGCAGTTCGGCGGATTTGGTGTCGCAGTCGGAGAGCGAAACGCGACCTCGTTGTCCTGCGCCGTGTGTGTGCGAGGGGTCGATCACTGGAGATAGCGAATCGATCAACTCTATCGATCTATGGATTAATGTTACCGATCACCTCATTTTCATGTTCACCAACACGATAATTATCCCGTGAAAACGCCACATATGACTGTGTCATCTTGTTGTGTTGGAGGAAATGTTCGTTCAGAGAAGGCGCGTCTGTTGTTCCACTTTCCCAACCAACCCCAATCTGAGAGAGCAGCCCAACCACGAGTTCTTGTCAGTGTTCTGAAAATTATCAACGTGAAGCTGTGACTCCAAAAAGAAGAGACTTTTCACCACTCGTCAGTCACGTGGTTCTGTTTGTTCCACTGGGCCACAAGAAACGCCACGAATCCGTGGTTTTGACGTGACAACTTACTCCCGGTTCTTTTCTTGATGATTTCGACCGGGCAGGCCAAAATCACGTGTGGCCCTGTTTGTTCATTGGCGTGGTTCACATTCACGTCGTCATTTGTTTGCTTGACGTGCTTGCTTCATTTTCACACTGGCGCGCCCTTGGGCAGGGTAAGGCAGTGGTATCCGACTGGCAATCGCTTGAGTCATGGCGTCTTGGGGGGGGGGAGGACCCACCGATGTCCTCGTGGGGCGGTCGGACTCACCCAAAGTTGAGAGTCCTGACTCGCCACCCATCCATATGACGAAGATATGTCTCCGGGGGGGGGGGGGGGCACGGCCTTCCCCAAATTGCCTCAGTGTCAATGAGAGACATTTTGTGGTTCTCAAACCACAGATTTTGATTTCTTGGCCCAGTTTGTCGAGCCTGTTTCCTGAGCAGAAGCTGAAGCTTTTCCCTTGTGTGGCTGTGAACACTACCAGACACAGACATGTGCGCACGAACCAACTGCTTGTATTGATAATCATAGTGTAACACGCACAGTATGTGCTAAGTACCAGATGTCAGCAGCAGCTCTCTCAGGTTTGTTGTGCTGAGAGACTTGGCAAACATGGCTGTCATAACTATTTTCCATTGTCGGTGAGCTGATTTCCTTGGATTGTTCCTTTGTCACATAGTTTTCACTGGGTTTCTTGGTTGTTTCGCGTGTTTTGCCTGTATTCGTCTGTGTCTGTTGGACGGTTGAGGGGACGCAGGTGGAGCTGATTTTGTCCAGATTAGTAATGGGACAAGATTTGAAGATACATCGTGGGGTGTGTACACGTGTGCGTGTGTGTGTGTGTGTGTGCGCGCGCGCTTATTCTTTGTGGATCTTCATTTGGTGTCTCCCACAAAAGAGCACATTTTGGCATCAATGAAGCCTGCCCTGAGCACCAGAAATGGGGTGTCACCCGCTTGAAAGATCCAGATGAAAAAGAATATTTTTGGCATGTAGACAGTGGGTTTTCAGAATGATCACAGTCAGTTCGTGGTCGAGCGAGTTGCAACATTTGCTGATTTCTGCGGACTGCGGACCAATGTGGTTTGTCATTTTCATTCAGTCTGAAAGCCACAGTTGAGTTCATTCGAAACAAGGCTTTGAACCCAGGTTTTCAAGTGCATCATCACCTGTCTGAATCGTCATTCAAACCGCCGTCCTGTTCACAAAAGTTCATTTTGTGAAATTCGAAATGAAATCCATATTGCCCAGGGTTGATGCAAATATTGAATATGACACACGACTTTTGTGTCGATTTATCATTCGTGGAAACAAACGCTTGTCTCTGGGTCTGACGGGCCGCCATGCGACGGCATAAATCTGGTGCTGATGACGGCGCAGCCTTGTTTGCTGAAAGGCAGATGCCTTCCTTCCATTTGCTTCACTCTGGATGGAAGTAATGAACACTTTTTTCAGAGCTTCCATTGCGTTGCTGACTTTTTGTCACAGAAATTTGGGTGTTGAGGGCTTGCTGGATGATCTTCAACTGTTGAAAATTGACATTTGAGCGAGGGTTTGTTTGGTTCAAATCTATTTTTTCACGACCAAGAAATGTACATCTCTCTCGTGCGCCTGCCTCTGAGGGAGGGTCTCACCCAGGACTTGGCATGCGACTGCTCCTGTCCGCTGAACTGGTCCACTCGTGCCATGCGCGAGACTGAAGGAGCCTGTTGCGGTTCAACCGAGCAAAGACTCCTACGTGGATGCACAGGACAAAACCGACTGCAAGACAAACGGGCGTGAATCTTGCTGACGAAAGGGACACGCCCGATCCCCATCCTGTTGAAGCACAACCAGAGAGACGGAGACATTGCGCCCATGTTGCACGGACGAATTGCTTTTGTGGAGAACTCTCAGCGGCGAAGCAGCTGAGTTCAGAACAGTTCGGAACAAGCATGCATGAGGGAACAAATTTTTGCACTCGAGTTTGGCAACACATTCAGTGATGTGCTCATGCATGTGTTGCCCCATCCAGTTACAGTAGTTGAAAATGCCATTGCTCCAAATATTTTCAAATGGATGTCTTTGTGGGTCGTTCAAGTGATACTTTTTTCAACGTAACAGTTGTTGCGAATGCACTCCATTGCGTTCAGCCTACAAAAACAGCATGTATAAATAATTTCGCAAAGCAGTTTTCAACATATTATGCATTCGTTCAGTTCCTTTGATCCGATGTGATTGAATTTCAGCAAGCGCGATAGATTATCAGAATTTGTTACAGATAGGTAGATACGTACCTACAACTAGCGTAACTGTCTAGAAAGGTTTGCGTTTCTTGCATAGAACTGGCATGGTGTTTTTGCTGGTGAGTTGTGACATACTTGATTCGAATCAGTAGCATTTGTAGCCGTTTGGTTGACATTTTGTGTTTATCTTTTTGTTTTAGCTGTGCATGCTGCGACCTTTGAGCTTGACATTTGACCCTGAAGATCGCGCGAACGGCACACTGGCCTCCGATTCGTCAACTCACGCTGCTGCTGACCAATCAGCTGCTGCTGCCTCGTTTCAACCACAGCCAATCAGGAGCTAGCCTTCGACCATACGAGTAGCCAGTCACAATGGCGGAAGAGGTAAGTCCAGACACAAAGTCAACTTGGCACAGGCGGCGCTTGGTCCTGTGTTCCCTGAGTGCGCAGTGCATGTTTTACGCATCTTGGCGTCGTGTGCAACTCCCGAGATTTTGCTGCACGACCATACAGCTCGGTTGTGTTGGTCCAAGAACAACCCAGCAAATTTCTCAAATCGTGGTTCTCAGTTCATTCTGTCTTGGAATGTGTTCTTTCTGCGATTGCAGTCAGAGAAAAAACCCGGCGACGTTTCCAGAGGGTCAATTGGTCTCATGTTGTGACACATTGAAAAGTTGAGCGTACAAACGAGTAGCACTGTCACATTTTCACGGGTGATCAAACGATTTTGTGTGGTGAACGTCTGCACAAGTGCCATGAACACAGACGCATTGCGGCCAGCATTGAACATCGCGCGGTTTGTTGTCAGGGGCACCTCAGGACACAAGATCTCACAAGGCTTCGGGATACGCTGTGACTAATGTATTAATATGGTACGGAAACCGTATAAGCGAATGTAAAAATAGCCAGGGTAGATAAAAATAGGACGGGAGTGTTTGCCAACCACAAAAGCGCTGAAGTGTTGGAAAGCAACGCAAACATCACGGTCGCGCGGCAAATCAACATTCAAACATATAAATTTCTCTCCCAGTGACACATCGAGCTCACTTCTCATTGAACTGAGGTTCGCGTTGTTCACTGTGCAGGGAAACCACCCCGAGTCACTTTTCGCGCAGCTTCGGACAGTGATGTGTGAGATGCTGACTGAACCTCGCTGGGGTTGTACTAATTGGATCAAGAGCGATCTTGCAATCACAAGCGAGTGGCTGTGATCGGTTGAGGTGCTGAGTGCTGCTTATCAGACAGATCTACTCGTGAGACAGATCAATGGCTCTGTTGAAACAAGACAAAAAACCAACGTTTACTTTGACCTTCGTTCCACATACGAGCAGGTCTGTCACAAAAGACCGAATCAATCGCCTGGTTCTGTTTTGGAGATTCTGATTGTGGTGCTCGCTGCACTCGGCGAGTGTTCTTGTCAGCCAGTGTCCATTGTTCATTCGGGGCGCTTGGATGCAGCTTTCAAAACTGGTTTCCTGTTCTCGTGATTCTTCCTTGTTTTCGTAAGAGCAAACCAAGTACGAGGAAGAGCATCACCACAGGATCAAACGGTGTGTTTCAACACTGGTGCGTCCTTCGCAGTGAGCCTGTGTTGTTCCTTGGCCATAGCCAGGCACACTGTTGTCCGTAGGGGAGGGGAGGGGAGACGTCCTGATGTTCTGCCCCCTAAAGTCCTGCCTCAGTCCAAACCTTGAACATGTGGGTTGGTCCAACTTGGTTGGTCCCAACCCCCACAGACAAAATTTTGGGCAGGTGCCAAGGGGGCAACACCTCTCCAAGGTTGGGTGAGTCCAAGCTGGGGGGCCCCCCCCCCCCCCCACAACACACGCAACAAAACACCCCCCCCCCCCCCCAAACCAAAAAAAACAAAAAAAAAAAAAAAAAAACAACAAAAACCACAAACCCCCACACACAAACACCAACAAAACAACAAAAAAACACAAAAACACACAAAAACACCACAAC
>JAAUXT010007556.1_pt1 | contig 32768 bp, 31 predicted proteins | sample 7278171 | NCBI WGS metagenome assembly JAAUXT01 (sample SAMN14350112, study PRJNA611818) | marine sediment metagenome | isolation source: surface marine sediment (1.8m) | place: French Polynesia: Moorea | collected 2018-08
TGCCCAATTGGCACCGGTGCGGAACCAATGTTTCCGAATTTTAGTCATCCGCCTCGCACTGCAAGTACATCTATCTCAACAATAGGTGAGTAGTTTGCAAGTCACACCACATTAAATCAGACAATTAAAACCAGGACATCCTATCTTGCTTTCAGATGTCCTTGGAGTCGGAGAAGCCACCCAACTTCTCATGGGTGAAAGAAGGGGTGCTGGCGGGCTGTGCCTTTCCGCGTCAAGTGGCGCATCTGAACTACTTGGTTGAAAATGGAATCAAGTTCCTCATATCTTTGACAAGCAGCGATCCTCCAGTTCGACACTGTCCGGGTGAGGAGTGTTTTGCTCTATGAAAGGCGTATCTGTCGGTCGCCTGACCTCTTCAAAACTGCACTCTGCAAAATCGTGGTTCCACCCTTGCGGAACGCCATTTCAAAACAGCTGGCCATAATTGTTGTTCAGCAGGAAAACGCAACAACACGTTTGCATGCATGATCTGTCACGTGCCTCAACAAACAACAACAGATTTTTAAAGTATAATTCCTGGTGAAAAAAGACAACAACAAAACATTGATTGGGATAAACTTGTCATTTCAGGATTGCAACACGTGGAACTTGTCGTTCCAGAGTTCAATCCTCCTTCTCTGAGCCAAGTGAAAACTTTCGTTGAAATTGTCGAGAAAGCTGAAGCAGACAGCAAGGTGAGGGCTCGTTCTCGCTTGTCCAGCCATCTTGACGGAATTGCATTGCTGCAATTTGTACAGCTCGCGTCCTCGCAGTGGTGACACATTGTTTAGCAAAAGCTAATGTGGTGGGGTGGCATGACTGGCTGACGCGGGCTGTTCAATGCACCAGCATTCTTGTTTACGAGTGACACTGGACTCATGAACAGACGAGGACAGACAATACGTGTACCGATTCTGAGTTTGTTGTTCTCCTCCAAAAGTTCTGCCCGCGAGGCCTCGGCGAGTTGGCGTCTCTGAAAATATCCTGTGTTTGCTTTTGTTGACTGGAGAACAGTCACGTCAAGTGTTGTGATGACGTTTCTTGTAAATTCCAGGGCGTTGCTGTTCATTGTCACTGGGGCGTTGGAAGAACCGGAACGATGCTGGCCTGCTACTTGGTGAAGGAAAATAATCTCACATCAACTCAAGCTATCGAGGAAATTCGAAGGCAACGACCTCATTCAGTTGAGACGTACGGCCAAGAACAGCTTGTGCACGAGTACGAGCAATTTATCAAAGAATCCCGAGACGAATGACGCGTCTTTCTATCCAGCGCGGCTCGTGTTCAAAGCCGCCGGGCGATGGAGTATTCAACGGACGGCAGTGACCCATCAACGACGATAGGAACGTGCGCTCGTGTCTTGTTGATCGGAATCTACGCACCAACGTGAGGGTCTCGACGTGAAACGTGGTCTGTAACAGATCAAGGGGGCATTCTGCCGGGACAAAGTTCACGACAACGTTGAAATTCAATGGTACAGCTGTACCTGACCCAGAACTATTGTCCCGGCAGACATTAACTTCGCCTCGTGCGAAATTACACAATGTTAGAGTGTGAACGAAGGCAGACATTTGTTTCGTTTGCAGTCCTGCTGACCTGAGTGCCAAATATTTATTTTCATGCAGACGATTTTGAAACATTAACCATACGAAGTTTTCAGAAAAGAACATATTTGGATCTACACAGAATGTTGGTTGTGTCAGCAAATTCCGAATACAAGAATCTTCAGTGAGCCTTCTCCGAAACGAGAAATATTGACACGGATGCAATTTTATTGTATCAGATCGGCACAAGAGCGTGAAGAAATTTCACAAGAAATATTGACACGTGCACCTGTTTACATCCCGCCATTTTGTTTGATCATGTGACTGTCGATTCCACCCATTGAACGCTGTCCGTTTGTCATGTGACCAGCAACGGCAGTTCAGGATCGAAACAAATCGTTTCTCGAAAGAATTTTTATCTTTTTATGGCGTGAGGTAGGTGGTACAGACTATTACAGTGTAGATCTAGAAATCTACCTGGAGAGCGTGAAAATAGCCATTCTAGCTTGTATAAGATCCAGTCACAGCGTCAATGAAAGATTGTTCGACAGCACCGAATTTGACGTCCAGACGTCGAAAAGGAATGAACGGTTAGATTCTATGGCCGCAATTCAATATCTCCTGCAGGTGTACAGAAATGAGCAGAGAGTGATTTGAATGTGCCTCGTATGGCGGGCACGGAGGTGCGCTGCGGTGGTTTGCTCTTCACGTCGAACTTCGACTCTGGGAATTTTGACAAAGTCGAGAGAGTTGTCAGACAAAAGGAAGACGATGGTGAGATCTGTGCACGTATCGTGTTATGTACGTGTGTTGGCAAAGTTATTTTCATTCAAGAGTACATCAATGAAGAAATGAGGGCTGCAGTGTCAATTGTGTTCTTCGCTTTGCAGAAAGCCCAGGGAGAGAGAGTTCCCGTGACGCCCAACCTGATTATGAGTTCAATGTGTGGACGAAACCTGACTGTGGAGGCACACCTTTCGAAAACGGAAACAGGTCCTGTCTCCAAACTTGTTGTGATTTGTTCGAAAGAAAAACCCAGTGTAAAGAAATGGTCAGACAGCGAAACTAGTAGACACGGGGTGACGACCCCAAGGCTGTGCCGAACGTCAGGCAGGTCTGACCGCAGGCTCTTTGCCCCAGACCTCATGCCTCATTATTTGAACTCACACGCTTGATATCAGTTGGCACAGGCCACTGTGAGCCTTGATGAGTGTCTGGCCATTTGAGGTAAGAATTTAAATTGATTTTGCACCCATGCCTCAAACAAACGGTTCATCTGTCGTTTCTGTTTGAAGGTCTACGTATGTCTTGCTGTTCTCGTTGCAGATCGTGGTTTTACTTCGGAATCAGGGGAGCATGCCCAGGAAAGGTGGTCAAAATCAACATTCAGAACTTAAACAAGCAAGGGAAGTTGTACAGTCAAGGCCACGCACCTTTTGTGAAAACTGTGCCAGGAAAACCCAAGTGGGAGAGAACTCGAGACCGACCTACTTTTGAGGTGAGAGTACGACGAAAGAACGGCACTGTTGTCGTAGCTTCCAACAAGATCGAGCGAACACAAAAAGAAGTCGAATCACTCAAGCACTTTCTGGATGTTTCAGACCATCGATGGACAGTTTATCTTGACCTTCACGCACAGATTTCTGGACTTCAGAGGCGCAACAACCTATTTCGCCTTTTGCTATCCCTGGTCATATCAGGAACAGCAAGAACGACTGGATGAACTTGACAACAAGTTCAAAGGCTGTCTGGATTTCACATCCAAAACGTACACAAATTTCACTCACATTGCGCAACAACGTGGAAAAACTATTTTGAATTGACATGAGAAACAAACACCGTTGCTGATATTTGGTGCGCATTTCAGACCCCCCACGCAGCTGTACTACCACAGAGAGCTTCTGTGCCATTCGCTCGACGGACTTCGCATCGATTTGTTGACCATCTCTGATTGCAACGGAATTGGGGAAGTCGAGCCTCGCTTTGACGACAAACTCTTTCCTGACAAAAACAAACCCAGGTGCAGGACCTTCCAAGGAAAAAGGGTAAATAGTGTTTGGACACTCGTACCTTGATTCAGCAACGTCACGTGTGATGATGATGACAAAGACAACTATTGAAGCCATTGCTCTTGTGTGTGCGCAGGTGTACCTCGTCAGCAGCCGGGTGCATCCTGGAGAAACTCCGGCCAGCTTCGTATTCAACGGCTTCCTGGACTTTGTTCTCAAAGAGACTGACCCACGTGCCAAACAACTGCGGAGACAGTACGTGTTCAAACTGATTCCGATATTGAACCCGGACGGAGTACGACGAGGCCATTACAGGACAGATGCGCGAGGAGTGAACCTGAACCGGGTGTATTTGGATCCCAACTTTGATTTGTATCCGGCTGTGTACGCAGCAAAGGCTCTGCTGGTGTATCATCACGTACAGAATCGAAGGAGCCAGAAGAAAACAGGTGATAAAACAACGTCACCTCGGACCAAAGTTGCCGATGTGAGCCAACAGAGTCCGCGACGTGCCATCAATGGACAGTGCCAAGTGATTGATGCAGGGCCCGATGTTCAAGGACAAGTCGCGGAAACAGTGGACCTCGAAGGGGAAGTCAGGAATCTGGTTCTTTCTGAAAGTTTTGAATCTGAACAGAGAAGTTCCTGGTTCCAATCGAAACTAGAGCGCACCAATGGGCAAAAAACACAAACTTCTTCTTCTTCAGCGGAGAGGAATTGTGTTCAAGAATCAGATTCCTCTGTCTCGGACAAGGTGACCTCAGGTGGCAGAGTGTCTCCGGAGCGCATTGGAAATGAGGGTTCGGACGAAGATACTGGGTCTCACACAGAGCAGTGTGTGGGTGCAAGTGAAGTCATATTCACACCACACCTATCGGACCCCGAGCTCACTCGGATCCCTCACACAGAGAGCGGCATTGCGTTCTATGTGGACCTGCACGGTCACGCGACAAAACGTGGCTGCTTCATCTACGGCAACTACTTTGAGAGCGAGGACCTCCAAGTGGAAAACATGCTCTTCCCGAAATTGATCTCTATGAACACAGCTCACTTCGACTTCAGCGGTTGTAACTTCACAGAGAGAAACATGTACTTGAAGGACAAACGAGACGGGCTGTCAAAGGAAGGATCAGGCCGCGTGGCTGTATTCAAGGCGATTGGAATCATTCAGAGGTTTGCTTCATTAGAGTGCATTTCCCATCAGCTCTATTTCGCACTTTTCAAGCGAAGTTGTCGCGTGTGTTCTGCCAGTGGAGTCAAGTTCCTACATTCTTACGCTTTCGTCTGAACCTACTTGGGATTCACCACTGATGATTGTTTCAGCTACACTCTGGAGTGCAATTACAACATGGGTCGGATGGTGAACACAGTGGCGCATGCGGATTGTGGCAAGGCTTCCCCACCGCCCAGTTTTGGATACCCACCAAAGTACACGCAGGCTCATTTTGAAGAGGTACAGTCTTGGTCACAGATTGTCGGTCGATTGTGATCTTTAGATGACGTGCTGTCCACACTGCATCGACTGATGAATGATTCTGCGAGATTTTGTGCAGGTTGGGAAGGCGATGGCAATTGCTGCGCTCGACATGGCAGAGAGTAACCCTTGGTCCCGGCTGGTCAACTCCGATCATACGTGTTTGGACAACGTCAGGGAATGGGTGAAGCGATACGTGAGAAGCATGCGCCGTCTTCCCAAGGGGTTGTCGAACAAGGCGCAGATTGCTGCCAGACAAGTAGACAACGCAAAACCTGTCGGGTGAGGCAGTTTCCTGTTCGTTACAGACGCGTTTGCCATTCGTACAAGCCGCCCTGCGGGCGTAAATACTGTTGCATTGTTGGCCTGCCTCCGATGACGTTCGTCATGTCAAATGACCAAACTGACTTTGTGCGGTGCTTGACAGTTTTGTGAGATGCTCCCGGCATCTCTGCGACGCGTTATACACTGATCAGTGTTTGTGCTTTGAGCTCACGTTGCTTCAGCAATGCTTACTTCATTGTGCTTTCCAGCAATGCCTCGTCGACTCAGGGCCAGGGGTACGTCCCGCGAGTTGCGATACTCGCGCAGCAGAAAGCTGCCGTGCGCAACGCGGAACGTGAGATTGAGCGTCAGGCGAAACCACCGGCCGAAAGCAAAGCCGGTTCACTCGCACGGAAGCTTCCGCGCTCAGGAGGCACCGGTCAAGGTCCAGTGAAGAAAGAACTGACTCCTATTCGCTGCAGAATCAGGAGTGAAGGTAAACCGGTGCAACGAAATGGCCAGGCAGCTGAAATCGAGAGGCACGGGGTGAGGGTTCCTCTACCGTAGGTCAGGCGGGTCTGGCCGCAGGTGCTCCTTACCTCATGCCTCCTCATTTCAATTCTTACTTGGAATGGCCAAGCACTCAAGGCTCCGGATGCACAAGGTTAGGAACTTGAGCCTGTGGCTAGACTTGTCTGACCTTCGGCATACAGCCCCACTACCCCGTGCCTCCTAAATTCCGAGTCTGACCATTTCGTTGCACCTTGGCTCACACAGAGCAGTGTGTGGGTGCAAGTGAAGTCATATTCACACCACACCTATCGGACCCCAAGCTCACTCGGATCCCTCACACAGAGAGCGACATTGTGTTTTATGTGGACCTGCACGGTCTATTTTGCAAAAGCAAGGAACAAACAGAAACAACCGAAAAATACCAGACAGACCGACAGACAGGACAGGTCCAGGTCCAAACCCAGGCCCAGACCCAGACCCAGACCCAGACCCAGGACAAGGACCTTGATCAGACCAGACCAGACGTGTTTTCGTGTCTGAGAGAGACGGAGACAGACAGAGAGAGAGAGAGAGAGAGAGAGAGAGAGAGAGAGAGAGAGAGACAGAGGTGTGTGTGTGTATGTGTGTCACAGTTTACAGAGCAACTTTTGTTTTGCTTCGAAAATCTCACGAAAACATTCGTCACTGATTCTGCTTGTCGAAGTGTTGAGAAAGAAAGAGACCGTAAAAACAAACATCGTGACCTCATTGACTGTGTTTCGACGTTGACCAAAGTGTGTGTTTACATTTTCTCGTTCGAGATTTGCTTGGGCAAGTTCTGTTGTTGTGTCTGGATTTGTCTGTTGGACTCAGCGTTTTTCTTCAAGAATTGTATATTTTCAGAAAGAAACCCAGCAGGTCGAGACAAATTTCGTCGAGTGTCTGTGACAACGGTCTCGGGGTCGAGTGTCGCTGTCGGAAGTGTGGGTGAGCAGACACACGCGAGCAGAAGCCAGTTCTCTGCACCGCCAAATCTACACCACGACGACGCCACCCCGGTCACTCTGACCGCTTCTCCGTCCGAGCCAAGAATCGCCAAATCACGCGTTCCAACTTCGTGTCACGGCGCATACAGGAACCGTCCAAACCCAAGATCTTTTCTTGCGGAAAAAATTCCCACACAACCGCACAACATGTCTGACCAGTTTTGTCGTCTGAAAGGTGGACTCACTCAGAGGAACAGTGCCATTCGGAATACGCACCTTGGCGAAACAACGGCGCGACAGCAGAACGTCGGAGCTTCAGCCAACAGTTTTCACAGAGGGACTCAGGTGCAGTCGCATTTGATACAGTGCGGATCTCTCTTGACAAAAAGATCTCAGCCTATATCCACTGATAGTACAAGTCACAACGCTTTGCCTGGTGACCAAGAAGCTTCCAGGTATTCTGCAGCCCGCACTCGACTCGGTGTTCGCCAAGATTCCTGGAATTGGGAATTTGCGTCACACCAGGAAGACACAAGGAGTGTGCTGTTCAGCCCAGACGATGATTTAGAAGAAGAGAAAATTCTGCAATTGCACAAGGTATGTGTGACACGTGTCTGTTCCATCATGCTTGAGTGAGGTTTTGCGGAGGGTTTACCAGACCGCTGGTCTTTCAGATTCCACACACATCGAGACTGACCGTGTCTGGAAAGCTCGTGAACACGACGCGTACGAGACTGGAAACTCCAAAGTACGTACATGTAGATTTGCTGCCGATTCACTTGAAGACCCGGCGTCATCAAGAGAAGCTGGAAGCTTGCAGTGCTCTTGTGTCCTGTTATTTAAATACCATCTCATGTGTGACTTCAATGTGGATTTTTATGGGTGGCAAGTCAGAACAGGTTCGGGAGAAGTTTGCAGAGGGGTAATACTCGGTGTGTCAGAGAGAATACTACACAACACTCTTCACTTGATTTTACTTGTGTATTCTTGGTTGAAGGACAGTTGTGCTTGACTGCGACCAGATTTTCGGGTAAACTTGAATTTTACAAGTTTCTTCTGAACGTTTTGTGCCTGCCTCTTCTTTTGTCAGGACTTCCAATGTAAAAATGTCCGAGTTGGTTCCTGGAATTACGCTTGTTGCTGTTGCCACATTGAAGCTCATCTTGCAGGGAATTGCCAATTAATTAGGTGCATCCTGCGGCCCCAAATCGTTGTTGGTTTGACCACTTCAAGGCGCTTTGGATGGCTGTGCACAAATGATTCCACTAATCTTTTATCATTTCTAATTCGCTGTTCTTTACAGTTTGGAGTCTGACCCCCTCCCAGTACGCCCTCTCCTGGGCATTTAGATTTGCGATTATGTGTTCTGTTTTGCTCCATGAGTGCGAATGGGATGGGCGAGGAGTGGGAGCTGTGATGCCGAAAGTGCCGTTCGTGGTGTTTTTGGACTTGCGTGTACAAATTCAAAATTTTTGCGTGCTCGGTGACATGCTTTCCATCAGTTTCCATCACTGACAGAACCAAGGTCTTGCGGACCGTGACACTTGTCGATCACGCGTCACGCAATAGCCAAAGTTCAGGTCGGGTTTTGGTCTCAAGTACTTGCGCTTGTTACCTGTTGGTGGAGGTTGTCTAAATCTGGGAAACCTTTCAGTCCGACATCTGGATTTTGTGGAGACTGAAATTGTGGGTTGCGCCTTGGACACAGAGCGAAGCAGCGTTCACCTTGGAGTGCAGGTTGAGAGTTTCACGCAAACATGTAATGCAACGTTCTTCCAGATCAGACCCCGTGAAGAGAAGAGTGAAGAAAATTTCTCCGCTGAAGAAACGCACCGCATCGCAGAGTCCTAAGAACGCACTACAGGCAGGGCGAGCGCGCACGAATAACCGGTTGGCAGGCAGTGGCACCGACAGCGATCCAGAGAAGAGAAGAAGGAACCGAAAACCGAGCGTCCGTGAAATACTTGACGGTCAGTGCGTTTTTTCCGGTGACAGATCGGGACAGATGTGGGTCACACTCAACGGACAGTGGCCAAATTCTTTGTGTTTCTCATTGTCAGGTTTTTACACCCCCCTGGACAATGTCGACACCAGAAATTCTACAGGTCTTTCACCAAGGTCAGTGTCTCAGACTTCAATGTTTCTTTTTGTTTGCGCCAATGTGGGCCTGAACGATACAGTCCATCCTGTGTCTGCACTCTCCTTTTCGGCGAGTCAAATGTTTGTGAGCGTTGAAAAACAAACCAAAGCGCGATGCCCCACACATGGGACAGACTGGCTTTACAGCCAGATCGTTTCACCAAAAAGAATTTGTGTTGTGAGCAGAGGAGGAAATTTTGAAACATTTCATCGTTTGTTCTTTCTTGCATGCGTGACATAGGGTTGTGTCGTTGTGTGCGGTAGGTGATGGGATATCGCTTGGCAGTGACTTCTTTTTCTGCTTGTTCTTTCCAACTTTCTGATTGCCATTCGTCTGCGTTGTTGCGTCGACTGCACAAGAAGCAACAGCTGTTTCCGTTTGTTCTGCATTTTGCATGTTACTGGTAGTTTCTGAAAGGGGAAGACTTTCGCCCGCGATCCGTCGGCCTGGCCGCGGGCTTGGTGCAGCCATGTTTCGTGTAGGGGCTCTTCGCTGACCCTCCCTGGACCCCTCTGCCCCCTGATCCCCCTGGACCAATTGGAGTATTCTGGCCGTGTGTAGCCACGGGCTCTTTGATCTCCTGTGTCTTGTTTCTCGTTTGCCACTTTGGATTCCCTTGAACTATTCAGCAGATTACAACACATGATCACGTACGTTGGACACTGGTTAAGCTGGTAACATTGACAACTAGTCCTGAGAACAGGCTTGATGTGTCCACGTCAAGCAATAACTGCACGAATTGAATAATGTTCCATGTTGTGTTCGCCTGTGGCGTGGAAGACACTGGTTTTTGATGTGTCGTTGAAGAGCGCGGCTCAAACGAATCAAACCAAGCAACATTTTCAGTTTCTGTCTGACGTGTTGTACAGTCTTTCGCAAGGTGTCGAGTTTTGAAAACACAATCTTTGCGCAAATGTTTTTTGAAGAACGAGTGGAGCACGTCTGGGTTCGATCCGAAGTAATTTCGAGTTCCGCCACTTGCTACCATCAAGCAGGTGTGGTCTGAATGACATGTGTTCAGTGAGCACCTGAGAGCCTGTGTGAACGTACGTCTTTTGTGCTGTTTAGTCCCAGCACCGGCAGGTTTTTGCTTTGAGCAATTACTGCGAGTGGCGAAAGACTGTTTCCATTTCAAGCACGAGCTGGTGGACTCAGGCATGGCTATTCGTGTCCTGCAGTCTTGGCAGATTTTCTGAAGTTCTCTGCTCAGTAACTTGATTGACAGGACTTGTTCCATGTTGCAGAGGAGCAGCCAGCGAGAAAAAGAACCTGACGATTCCAACCAAATCTAACAAGAGAGCCAGGATCCGAAGGAAGGTGAGGAGGCTGTGTCTTTGACCACAAAATCCAAACTCAGTGGACAAATTGTGCCAATCTTTGTTCATTTTTAGTCGCGGAAACGCGACTTTTATTGTCAGCATGTGTCTGTCCATCATACTTCGTGGGAACACCCCCCCCTCCCTGAGCATCATTGGGTCTGGGAAGCAGCAGAAGTATTGTTTCAATTTTGGATGCCAAAGAGGCAACATCTCTCCACATGTTCTGATTGGCTGAACATTATTTATACTCATGCCAGGGCACATGTGCAAATAGCCCTGGAAGAAGAAGCCTAAGTAACATTTCAACCCTGGAGCTGAAGGGGCAACATCTCTCCATGCATTCTGATTGGCTGAGGCCATTTTGGCACCAAATTTTGCTTGACACTATTTTTATAAACCAAGCAGCATGGTGTGGGCTCATACGGACCAAATGGCACGGTGTACGCAATTTCCGCGACAAATGTCCTGCAAGGCATACTCGTTTTGGTGATGTGTTCGGGGTGCTTTGTCCGATCACTATTACGTTACCTTTGAATATCGCATCAACAACATCTATTCGTGTTTTTTTTTGTGCAGAAGTCCAAGTCAGCGAATGACGTTTCTGTGTCCAAAGTTCTGGCCAACAACCTTCCCGTTCACAAGAGCGCAACCAGCGTGGAGTTGGCCGTCGCAGCCGCGCTGCCCATCGATCGAGTACCCAATTACTGGATCGAGTTTTCTTGAGCCATGCGAGTAGTTTGTATGCAGCATCAAAGTATTTGTTCCTTTGGCCATAGATAGAGTATTGTTGTTGTGGCCAACTGCTGATCCTTCGAAGGGTGGGATTTCACCACAAAAGTCACTGACGAGCAAAAGAGCCATATACGAGTATTTCGACGAATCGTGTCGTCCAGAAAATACGTCGTTCACACAAATTTTCCGTCTGCTGTGACAATTTTGAGCAAAATCACTGGTCTGCGGTGTTTGGCCTTCTTTTCTTGCGTTGAACTCAGAAACGTCGAGGTGGAAACTGAATGAAGTTTCAAAAAGAAATAAAAAATTGCGATGATGACTGCTGTCAAAACGACACAGCAAAATTCTTTTTCAGGAAGGATCAGTCAGTTGCTGGAACTTTTTCATCACAATCAGAAATCAGATGTGATACGTAAGAAGGGGTGTTTTTGCATGCGCGATAACTTTTCCTGCAGTTTTTGGTTTGTAAACCAAATTGTTACGCTGGTTTCGACCAAGAGCGGCACGATCGTTGGACTACAAACACGTGTTTACATTGCAACTGTGATTGTCATACACGCATCGGCAGGCTGGAAAGCTCATCTGCCGTCGTACACGAAATGGACAAATGTTTACAATCTATTATTTTTTCACCCGTCACAGGCAAGATGTTTGTTTTGTTCGCCTGTGGGTAGTATTTTGACGAGTGTTGCTGCGGTCAGGGTGGTAATAACCGAACTCGTATTGTCAGGTTGTTCGTCTTGTGCACTTTTGCACTCGTGGACTGGCGCGTGGAAGTGATCACGCTTTTCTGGAAAATGTGCAGGAACACGCCCCCTCCCAACTTGAATGGAATGTCATTTATTTTGGACAGAACCTTCGCCACCTGTGTTCACCTGGGTCATCAGAAGTTGGAGGGAACCTTTGTCCCCTCCACTCCTCAAGTTGAAAGGACCCCATCCCCTTTCCGAGAAGTGAAACGTTATAAAATCTACCGTAACCAGTAATGTTGCAGGGTCTGAATGGAAAGTTGCGTCAACAACATCCAACCCGAGGGATGAAAAACAAAAACTGATTTCAGATCCTGGACAGATGGTTTGATCGAACCGCCAACCCGTCACTCTTAGCCCCGTCAAAACATTTGCTGTCTTTTACTGCTTGGATGCCCGCTGAGGGTCGTGTGGCCGGTTCGGCGCGTGTCTACACTGTCGTTGGTGTGGTGTTCTTGCCACATCACTTCATTTGATTTCACATTGTCACCACTTTCAAGATGGTCTCTTTGGTGTGTGTACACCTGTATGTTCGTGAGATTTTACAGATGTTAAGATTTTTTACCTTTACGTACTGTTGTGCCGTGCGCAGCAAGACAACCAGGATTCCGTGTCATTTTTACCGATTTTTTTGCGACAAAAACGTTCCGATGAAAGCGCCACGAAGTAGATCAAAGCAGTGAGTCAAAAAAAGACAACAACAACAAAAACAAAAATATAAACAAAAACATTGCCTCAGAAACTGAGACGCTGTTCACGTCGTTTGTTTTCTGTGTGATTTGGAGGAATTGAAGTTCTACAAGATGGTTTATTCTGTTTTCATTGGTCCTTCACTTGATTATCTGTAATAACGCACACGTGTGTGTATGTGTGTGCGAGAAAGAGACGGAGACAAAGGAGAGAGATTTTGAACAATAATTTATTTTGCGGAATGTCTGTGCACTGAACTTCCTCCCTTCGCTCACTGCAAACATTTCATCCAAGTGTTGCCGATTGGAGTCCGCAGTTGTGTACAGATTCTATTTGACCGTTGATTGGCAATCCGCTTTTCTCATTTCCAAAATTTATATTTTATGACCCAAGTCGGCAATTAGCGGGAGGTCGGGTGCTATCCATCCAGATTACCTGTCAATGATCCGATTATTGCAAACATGGTTTGCCGATGACAGTTTGCGGATGAGCGAAAAAGTCCAGTGATCCGGAATATGAGCTGCTACTCAAGGCCTCAATTGAATTCACTCAAGCAGAATTGAGCTTGCCATGTGGGACCAGACTTGCAAATAAGATCTCAGTCTCAGCTTTGGTTGTCAAGGAGATTCTGACTTTGAAAACTGAAGTGACGTGCATGCAGCTACGAGGCTCGTTCATCAATTGCTTATTTCGACCGCGTTTCCAAGCAAAGTCATCGACTTCTTGAAAATAATTTTCGTGACAGTCAAGAAGACATGTTCTGTCCGTGTCTGCGAAGCACACAACAGTACCCACGTGAACAATGGTGTCCTGACATTCAACCACAACCGAAAAGAATAACTGAATCTTGCCATGAGACAAGGAACGGAACTGTCTGACACAATCTGAAGGCGCGCATCTGCGCAAGTAGATCTATTGGGCCTTGTTTGCATTCATAGGCAAACCCAAATGCGCAAATTTTGTCATCCTCAGCTTGGCTTTTGAGCCTGCGATTTTCGTGTTCCGCGGGTGTCAATTTGCTCTGTGCACGAGGGGGCTGGGGATAGTTCCAGCAACACTTGCTGCCAACCCCTCCCCACCCCAATTTTCTGAATTTGATCAAAATGTGCAAGTTTCCTGGCAGCCAAGTGCTGGGAGATATTTTGCCTGCCAGGAAACTTGCAATTTTCAGCTTCTGGCCAAACGCCTGACATATCTAGTAGCACCATCCAGAACCCCGGGCCCCATTGGCCAAATGTCATGTGGGCAGTGGTGCAGTGGTGGCCGCAATGCCAACTGCATGGAACCAGGGCTTTTCTGGCGTATGGTCTTGCCGTAAGTGTTCAAGAAAACCATGCATGTTTGACTGAACGCAGGAATCTCAGGATATATGAAAAGCATGCATGAACATCAAAACATTTGTGAGAGTCCCGTTTTGCTGTTTTGTTCCCAAAAGTGCCAGAAAATTTGCGTTTTTCCGCATTGCATTTACAGTACGCGGTCTTTTGCTTCATTTGGACGGACAGAATGTCGATAAAGCAGCCTTCCTGAAGCTCTGGGGAAATTCAGGGAGTCAAACTTTGCATAACAATTATTTCTGGCCATCAGTTATTGTCAGCTTGATTCAAAATCTGACCAACAATGCATGTTTGGAGTCGCACAACAACCAGGTTTTGACGAGGAAGAATTTGATCCAGTGCTGGTTTTGTGTTATCTTTGGAAGTTCATGAAGCCACGCAGATGTGGCGCTGTCATCCAAAACAGACCAGAAGCCTGAGGTCAGAGACAGCCAGTGGTCTGCCAAGGGAGCATTGATCGATCACAGATGCTTTTACGAAGGGTCAATAGTTGGCGTAATTCTTTTTCAGCATCATAGAAGAGCTGCGATGGAGGGAATTGTTGTGCATTTAAAACCAAACGACGAATGTCCCATCCAATTTTGAATGCAGTGGTATTTTCAGGTGATCAGTCACGTGTGCGAGCTTTACGAAACAGCTGTATAAGGAGCTGCATCACAACAAAGAGAAGCTTCATTTTCGAAACGAAATCTTTCGGGCACTTCTTGTGTATCAACTTGACTCCGCTGAAACAAAACTGAGGAAACCCAGCTGTTGGTTCCATGCCATGCCCTTTTTGTGTCCGGTTCGTTTTCTGAAATGGAATCAATCAGGAGCATGAGTGTGGGCAGCTGGGCTCAGATGTCTGGATCTCGCTGGATACCTTTCACATTGATTTTCAGTTTAATTCAGTCCTGGTGCGTGAAAGCCCGTGCAGTTGGCCTGACAAGCCCAATCCTGTGTCCTTGTGCAAAAGTTAATGGACACTCATTAGAAGGAGCATTTGTCCAGACTCTATTGATCTGCCTCCTCTGAACATCACTGCAAGACAAGACAACACTGTCTGTCGTGGCATTCAGCGCGCTGAAATTATTTCAGGTTGCCACGGATTCGTGTATGAAGACAAAACTTAACGCCTTGGCTCATGCAGCAGATGTTTGATTTCTTGGTCACTGAAGTGTCAAACTTCCCATCTAACGTCGCTCATTTTCACCTGAAATGCAACCACACAGCATGATGTGCCTCAAAGCTCTTCTCAACGAATTGCAATGTGCAATGTGATGGAGTTTGCTTTGTCGGCAATTGACACGAGCTTTATGCAAGTTGCACACAAGCGTGTGTGAATTGCCATGAAAGATTTATTGAAATGTATTTCAGGGCCTTGTCAGTGTTCCGCACTACTCTGACACATTTGGCCGCGATGGTCCGGGGATCACCTAATGTGGTCAGTGATTTGTCATGTGAGCTGCAACTCCAAACTCGAGGCAGAATCACTGAAGCTAAATATCATTGTCCCCTGCAAAATGAGTCCACCGAATAAAAAGCTGATGCATGGGGACTGCTTGCAGGAAGCCCTGTGCCAATGATATTGTGCACAAAATGAATTTGGAGGCAAACACAAACACAAATTTTCTGATTGCAAGCTTGTGAAATCAGAGTCCGAGAGGGGTTTTGTTTCAGTGCAATTGCGAATGTGTAATTCTTTATGATGTCTCGATAATCTTTTTCACAAAACTTGTTTTCTTTAGAACTGCATGTAAGCCGAATTTTTTCTGATAGTGGTTATTTTCCTCGAATCAAGAGGGACCACGAATCAGCCGAAACTCGCCAATTTCGTCTTGGATGTTCGTGGATGCCCAAAAAACACGGTTCAAGTCGGAATCCGATTTATCCGCGCTTGGTTTGTCCGAACAAGCTGTAGGAAAACGACCAATTTTGTGTCGATTTTGTTGAAAAGTAAAAGCGCAAAGGTTGAAGGTGGCCCTCCCGAGCCGAGTCCTCCGAGATGGATTGGTCAGTGCTTCGGAGACCGGTTGTCCTGTTTTACGAGTACACGAGTACGAGCTGTTCGTCATCTGAAGACACTTTGACATTTCGCTTCAATTTTTGCGCTGTTAGATTGACAAAAGGCGACACAATGCATCTGACTGCTGTGAACGGTTGCCAATGCGCTCAAGATACGTTATTCCTCTTGACCTGCATGTGAAACTTTGTGACATGTCGTCGTCAATCCCTCTCCTGCAGGACACGAATGTTTCAGGACAACACACGTGTGTTGGGGGTCAACGATCTTCCAGCAGTTCTAGTTGAACCTGAAAATTTGCTCTTTCTTCTTGCCGCAAATTTTCATTTTTGTGTGCTCTTTCAACTGACAGTGCCTTCGGATGGTCTTCCCCGTCAAACGAGCCCTTGGGCACCGGAGTTGCAAGGCAGCACAGGGCTTGATTCGCAGAGAATCCCCCCTTTTGTGGGTGAGAGAACATCCGGCAACTTGATGGTCAGAAGCATTCAGGGGATCCTTCCATTTGCTTCTCGTAATTATATAGGTTGTCAGTGTGTCTGAGTGGGGAGCATCAAGCTTGACAGGAGCTGCTGTGGTCGGCGGGGAAACAGAAAAAGAAGCGGAAATATTGCTTTCAGCACTCGTTTCCGCTGGACCGCAGCTCAGATTAATGGAGCTTGCAGGCCGGTCTGAGGTTTCCGTCTCCCCAGCTTTGTTTTCTCCTTCTTGAATCAAAAGATGGCTTGATTGCTGCCTGGCCAACTTCAGAATCAAAATTCGCAACAAGTTCGTCCTCCAAACCGTGGGTCTCTGTGAATTTCACATCTGTACGGAAATATCAAAGAAATCTTCACGCATATTTTTCTTTTGCTGCGAAAGAATTTCCTGGGTTTCCTTTCTTGAACCGTATGTCAGTAGAACACCAAAGTTTGGGCGAAGTTCAGGATGATATCAGGAGATGATGTTATCCTGCGCTTTGCCACAAAAATTTTGGTTGGTGGTCTTGGACTGAACTAAACAAAGTTTGGAGAAAAATTCCATGCTTTTGGTGTTGCAAAAATCCTGTCTGACAACGTAACTGCCCACCGGAAACAAAGGTCGCCTCGCAAAATTTTGGTGTCAAACAGGTGAAAGAACAGAGCACGGACTTGAATGGTGGCGGCTATATATGATGCCAGCGAACAGCAACCTAGCTGTCGAGAGACAGGGTGCGACCGATTCCGACCAGAGACACGATACCAACATGGAATGAGTTGACGTACCTTGAGCTTGATCGGGTTCTTTCTCAACATTTTCCGCGTTGTGTCGCAACAATATTCAACGTTGGAAAATGAATAGAGCAATCAAAGTTCATGCATGTGTCACTGTCAGAAGAAGCTTTGCAGTTTTGAGTTCCATCCTCGCAGAAACGTATTTTCTCGCAAAGAACCGAGTCTGTGATTCTGCCACCAAACCGCGACCATCAACAGCAGGATAAAACTTCAGACACCAGTACTTTTCTGTGAAAACTTTATTCTGTCAAAATCGTTCGCCCTTTTGACCTGCCTCATATTGAGGTGGGTTCAACCCCATGCATCACCAAACCTTTTCAGAATTATCTCAATGTCGATTTTTGTTACAAGTGACCTGTTCTACATTCTCTGGCTGTTGACGTTAAAAGTCACCACTTCAACATCACTTCCTGTGATTTCAATGGTTCCGAAGCACGTTCGCATGCGTGTCCAATGAAGCTGTTTCATTTTTGACAGCAGCACTCATGTTGCAAGCACCTGTCGTGAGAGACATGTTTCAATTTTCATACAACCTGGGCAGCCTTCTCGTGGTGTTCCAACCTTCCGGCAAAACACATCCACCACTGAGCAATGAGTAAACACACTCAACACAACTCTGGTCGAGCGCAAGCTCCCGATTATTTTCCCCATGGAATCGCGACCTTTGGATTTTCTTCAATTTGCACATTCGTACACATGCTCATCCACGTTCCTCTGAAAAGTCGAAAACCCTGTTCGTGGTCCAGATAAGTGGTCTGGATAAGGAGGCGGCGGAAAATCTCCATTGGACGATCCTGAGTCACTTTTGTCAGTTGGCATTATGGGCTCCACGGGAACACAGGCACCGGCAGCAGGCGGGACAACCGGCGGCCGCACCTTCCAGCGATACTGCTGATAATCGCACTCTCTGACCAGTTTGTTGCCACTGACGAGGGGCACTGAACTGTCATTGAAACACAGGCTGTCATTCCTCCCTGCAGCTTCCGTTCCTATCATGCACGGCTCGATAGGCTGGTCCATTCCCAACTCCTTGCTTCGTTTCCTGCAAAATATTATTCAGGGTTCACGTTTTCGAAACAAACAGCAGATTTCATCAGCGACAATGTTATAACCGACAGGATTACATTTTGTAAGTACCTTTTCAAACAAAGCAAAGCACAAGAGAGCAGAACAAGGCCAATGATGATGCCCAGAGCGATTCCGAGACAGGTCACGATGAGAATACCTGGAAAAGTAGGATCATGGCGATCAAGGTGGGATTATAGCGATCAAGAACAATTCTGTCATTCCCAGTTTGTTTTGTTCAGTTAGATCATCAGTTGAAACTCCATTTCGTACCTTGAGGCGTTGACCAGTCATTGGAAAGAATGTGCCAAATGTCCCAAGCAGAACCTGAAGTGCATGAGGCGAAGTGAGGGAGGGGCCAGACAAACGTCTTGAGAGCACGAGGTATCTGATGTGCTTTTGACGGAGCAAGGACAGGGACATGTCTCATTAGGTTTGCAGCAGGACACACTCACTGTCAGTGCAATTTCCTTGTTTTCCTTTCCACTTGTTCCCGGAACATCTGAGTTCCCACTTGCTTCCAGTCGCGTTGCACGTCACATAGGCTGTATCGCCCTTTCTTGTCCACTTAGCTCCACCGGGAACGTGCGGGTCTGCACACCCTACAACTGCACAACACGATCTGCATATTTCTAAGGCAAAAGAAAACGCAAAACAGTCACCCTGTTGCGTGTTGGAAGTTGAAAGTTTGCCTTTTCTGTGAGACTGGGACAAAAGCAGCGCACATACACGAGTCACAAACGTCTTCCAAACTTGACTTGATAGCTGCAGCATGTCATAAAAATCGACAAAAGCTGTCCTGAAAGTCGTGGAAAGAGTTCTGTTGGTCGAGAATCTCTCTCAATTATATTAATGGATGACTCAATAATTGTGTTGACAGGAACTTGATGAGCGGCCCGCCTGAAGTGGATGGTCCTATTTCACCGTGAACTTAGCGATATGCGAGCCTCTGCCTTCCTCTCACAACAATCACCAACACATAAGTTGATGAAGTAAATATTTGATTGCTTATTGAAATAACTCCATGAGAGGCAAAGCGATTGGAAGGACAAACACAGATCTCGCTGCGATTGAATGGGGTGTCACAATCTTGACGGACGCACTGGCAGCAGCTGTATCAGGTCCCTATCTATCAAGCGGCAGACTGCACTTCAGCTCAGCCCCAGCCATAGATTCCTCATCAGGTCGGAAGTTCTGTGCAATTTATCGAGAAAAAATTAAATGCGGTGGAGGTTTTGGTGATCCAGGGACTTTCTGTGAGTTTATGCGGATCAGAACTGAGCCCGGTGAAATTGTAGTCTTGAACAGTGATTGATCTTTGCCGAGCTTTTCTGGGCGACCATATTGATCGGAGTCGCAGACACAGACTTCAAAAAGCTGACCCACAAACTCGTGATCCTCAATATCTCGTACAAGATAGACCAGGGCTTCTTTTCAACGTCCCTCCCAGGCTCCTACCCATCAACGCGCAACACCTCTGAAGCAGGGAACGTCTGTCGGTGCACCGTTCTTTGCCGATGTTTTCCCTCTGAGCAATCGGAATTTATACTTTGAACGAAATTCGAGATTGTTGTAGCTGCGAACTAGCAAAAGCGCTTTTAGCTTTGATGTTTCTATTTGATGTGTTGTTACCTTGATATTGAAGAAGAAACTCAGCAGGATTTTCCGTCGACTGGCTTGACGGCACAATCTCTATTGTTAGTTTATGTGAATCTGACATGTAGATATTTTTCACTCTCTGCTCCCCTCCGCACACTGTAGCACCTTTCATGCTGTCCTCTTTGATATGAGCGTAGCGTTGGCACACCAAAGATGAATACACAGTCTTGTCACCTGGAAGCAAGAAAACAAATGTTCTCGGAGAAATTGGAAATGTTTCTTTGGAACCACGACACAGGAGGAAATCGTGTTCCGGTGCTTCTTTTACCTTCATGTCTGATTGCCAAACCGAAGTCGACAAGTGTCACATTGATTCTCTGGCCGGGTCTGGCGGAGATGACCCAGGGGCATCTTCGGGTTCCGTACCCGTGCTGATGGGCCACAGAGCTGGCGATGGTGCCTTCGGACTTTGTCAGCTTCAGCTGCCTTTTCCCATTACACTCCGACCGACTGCCTTCCAAAACTGCAAAGGATAACACAGCAATGCTTTTAGGATTTAAGCTGCACGCTTGGAGTTTGTGCATGCTTCGTCACTTTTGATGCTTCACTCTGCATGCACGTTGCAGAGACAAATATTGCCCAATACAATGTCTGTTCGTTGCTTGGTTTGTGGTTTTTTTGTGTGTGTGCAAATGTATTTTCTGGTTCATGTGTGATGAAAACAAGTTCTTTTCAGGTGACTGCAGGATTCCACCAGTACAAGAGAACGTCAGTCCAAAAGGATCCGTTCTCTATTTCGCAGTTTTCCAACATGTCGCGGTTTGTCGAGCAGGTGCGGCAGATTGATCAGAAAACATTTTTGTGCAAGAGGTAAGGCACACAGTTCTTAGAACTGGTCAACTAACTGGTCAAGTTTTGCTTTTGTCACAGGAAAACGCAACGATCAAGTTGGACATTGAACTGGACAGAGAGTGTTCAACCCACCTTTGACACACGAGTATGATGCTTGGAGATAGGATTCCAGCTCAGAGCAAGGTCTCATGTCCCTGAGCGTTTGGTCTGGGACAGTGACCGAGCATTCTCGTCTTGCGGAACACAGCGCGTCCATGTGTGTGAGCACGTCGGCAGCGCAGCCGAGGTAGCCGAAGTCTCGCTTCACGCATTTGCCAGTGCTCATTCGCCCGTATCTCGCGGCGTCCATCACGATCACCTCGTTCCGCCCGCACTGCGCCTCAAACTTCTCCCACGTGCAATAATCTTGAAGCAGTCCATCTAAAAAAGAGAGAAGATCTGAAGGAGTTTTTGACATCTAAGTTATATGTGTGCACTGAATCGAACACACAATTCTCCAGGATTTTTCGTTGAGATAAGACCCTGGAGTCATCGCAGCTTTCCCAGACACATAGCTTGGCCCACTGAATGATTCATTTGATCTTTGCATGGAACATCCTGTCTCAGATGCAGAAGGTACTTCGACTTGTCGGTCCACATGAATCAGTTGGTATGCTCTGCACAAAGTTGGTCCACACCACGGACATGGTGTAGCGATTCCCAAGGCCATTTCTTTGTTTCTTATCCGTTGATAGCACCGAGACAAATGACACAGCTCTGTGCTGTGCTCAAACAGACGCCACGTTGTTTTTGTGCTCCCGAACAACATCTGAGAAAAGGTGGGAGTGCAAACCTGTTTAGCTGCATGCACTGCTCTTTCAAAAAGAAATATGACGGAACAGGGTTGTTCCTCACTGTTCCCGAAGTTACCCTGGGCCCACAGTACCCACCCACCAAAAAAAAAACAGGTTCATCTGCACACACAGTGGGTCCCTTCGTGCACCCAGATGTCAAACCACCCACAAAGATCAGACAAACAGGGACAGTTTAACTTTCACAATTCTGACACATTTCCAATGGGTGCTTCCTGAAGAATTTTCTTTTGTCCAAGTTTTCTGTGTTTCATTGTAGATCTTTTGAGCAGACTTGAAAGTCCAGAGGTGGAATAATGCACTCTTGTTTGTTTGTTTTTGTTTTTATGTTCCAGGAACTTTCAATCGTTTTGGGCATTCAGCTTTTGAAAGAAAAAGGGCTTTTTGGCGAGTACCTGCTGTGTCCGGATATGCACAAAAGGACAGAAATGTAATGGGTGGGGGTGATCCGGAAACAAAGGACGGGTGCCTGACAGAAAATATATCCTGTTGCCGACCCAAGGTATACCTGAATGCAGTGGTGTGGCTCGCGTACACTTGACACAACTGTCAGACTGTCGTCTTTGGTTCATATTGACGCCCAAGCAACGTGAACGACAATGCGCGCAAAGATCAGACACGGACATACACCCGAACTCAACTGCTTGATCAATGCAGAACACAAGACGTCGAGAACTAAAATGTGTAGATTGATTCGCATTTGACTTCACATGCATTGAGTGAAACCAATGCTTTCAGTGCAAAGCAGTAATGCCTCTGGGAAACAATTGATCAGTGATGAAGATGTTTGAACTCCGACTGAGTTGAAAGAGAGAAATTCAGAAATCACAGCAAAGGCCTGCATGGCAAGAACTTGGAATATTTCAGTTGCAAACTTCCATGTACAGATTCAAGTTGGCTGAGACAGCACGCGGGTGTTCAGCACGGATTATGAATGTATTGCATGAGTAGAAAGAATCTAAATTCATCAGTAATTCAGATAATCGGGATTGATTATCACCAGTAGACGAAAATAAATCACTTGGCGTATCCGGAACGTGGATGTAATTCCACTGTTCTCACGACTGATTCGGGAAACCAGCCACAAAAGACCAGAATACGTAACAAGGGCTCAGAAGACGTGGAAATCATTTGATATCCGCATTAAGCTCCAGTCGATACGATTCTTTTCTGTTTGGGAAATTAATGCAGGCGCACTTTTCAGTTCTGTTGAAAGTGCATCGAGTTCCCCGCACGAATCTCGTGCACAGTTTCAATCCTTACCCCGAAAGAGTATTTTGGATCTGCATGCTGCCTCACACTGTTTTCCTGAGTGATTCTGCAAGAGAAGGCCTTTCTTTGGGAACCATTTAGGTGAACAATGAACAACGAGACACGCAAGCCAAATGAGTAGTTTTTGTGGGTACGACTCGTGTCGTCTCCATTTGTTTCACACACACAAAAAATCGTCTCCACAACCAAAATATCAAGTCTTTTGGAACCCAGGTTTGACAATTTCTGATTGCATTCTGCTTTGTTGCAAACATAAACATTGGAAACGAAAGTCTGCGTGGGACAGCAGCTGGAAGAACCCATTTCAAAGCTATCTGTGCACTGGGATTTACACGGCCTTGAGCAGATTCTCCTTTGATTTCCCAGCAACAAAGCAGAAGGTTCTTCCGTTCCCATTCGGAAAATTGTAAAGTACGCGTTGGTCGTCATCAACAGATAAGAACCTTGTAATTTGGAAAATGAACGTTTGTCATGAAACGGTTCTTTGTGCTGTGCGATTGTAGGGTTGGATATCAGCGTGCAAGCTGTGTACGTCGTATTGTGCAAAAGAGCATCTTTTTCAGAACCGAAGTTATCGCGCAGGACCGATGTTCTCTTTCCGAGGCGATGTAACTTGCACAAATCATTGCCTGCAATTTATACGAGGGAAGTCCCAATGAAATTGGCTTGTGTCCACGTTTTACTGGCTAAATGTTGATCCTGTCAGACAGGGCTTTGTCAGGGTATGAAGCACATATCAAGGACAACTGACAATTATTTTGTTGTTCCTCACAAACCAAATATATTGAGTACAGGCTTTCAAACTTTTGCTGTGATAATCAAAGCAGCTGAAAAACCATGCATGTCCTCATCTTATTTTTATTTTGCACCATCAGTAAATTTATTTTGTGTTCAATTTATACATGCTTATATCACTAATAGAGAAAAAAGTTGAGTAGAAGATAAAAAGGTAAAGTTTTGAGAAAATTATGAGCCACACCCATTTTTTGTTTTGTCCAGATGAGAGGTAATTTTTGTGGGATCTATTTCAACTTCACTTGCAGCAGTCTCTGTATATATAATTTTCAGTTGTCTGCATCACTCAGAAGCCACTTTTTTGGGACATAAGCCGCTTTCATTGGGACTTCCCTCGTATGCCCTGAACAAACTGAAATTTTATGCATCCAAACAAGCAGTCAGACGTATCATGGTTGCATGGGGAAGGGGATCCAGGTAAACAACCAATGACCAGCTTGCATTCGGACACGGCTGAAAGCTTATCGTTGTTTCAGGAGGGAATCAAAAGCAGAAAAGCACCAACACAAAATTACTCAGACTGTGTTTGCCCGAACAACGGGCTCCCTTTCACCTTGAATTTGTCTGAGCCAGGTCTCATTCCACATCCAGTGCCTTGCGTGCACGAGACATGGTATTTTCATGCAATGACGCCAGACATTTTCAGGCTTCTCTGCAAAGCTGGGATGCCTCAGAGCTGAGGAGTAATTTCTGTGATTGCACTGTGCGGCCATTTACCGCTGAGCTCGTATTCACTTGAAAGAGAGAATCAGTGTAAGTGAAGCTTCATAGGATACACTCCCGACAGCTTTCATGGGCGGGAAAAGGACTCCACTGACTTGTAGTTTCCGTGACAAGATTAATGGTTTGGATGTCAGTGTTCCCGTCTCCAGACTTGCAGACAAAAACGGAATCAATGATTTTAAACTTATGGAAGTCGACCAAGCTCGGTGGGGTTTTTCAGCATCTGATCGACATTTTCCTTTTGCCACAGGCTCTGCACCTATGACAATTTTCTTTTTTCGCAGCATGCAGGTTTGCACAAAGCAAGAGCTGTTCGAGTAAATAATTTGGAAGTGAAAATGTTGTCAAGTCAAGACTTTTCGAGACAGTGCGATCAAATATCAAACAAGAAAACGAAATGATTCCTGCCACGCTTCGCATTCTTTGCCAGAAACAAATGATTGCATTGACAGAACATCAAACGCAAAAACTAATGCACAAACTCAAGGCATTTATAAAACGCTGTGTGTAATGTGATATAAAATGTCGATGAAATTAATCTGGAGGTTACGGAAGCAAGTAATGAAGTGAATGCGGTTGACATTTCCTTTTCGACAGAAAAAGCCTTGGCACAGGCCTGAAGCGTGCATCAGAAGACAGATAAAAAGTAACTTTGAGACGTGCTTCGTGACTCTCTTACCTGAACCTGTGTATCTCAGAATCATGATCATCAAGCCCAAGACGCAGAAGCCACTTTCGCGAACACTCCAGTTTAAATCCAGGCTGTCTTTGCATGGCATCTTCTCACTGATTCACTGTTCGGCTTGATAAACTGTCTGATCGTGCAAACAAAAATCCCAAACTTGTGCCAAAATCCACTGGCCAAATTATGGTGGAGACACACGCCGGGTCATTTGATCTCCATTGACTTGGTCCTCAATGACTGTGAGTATAAGTGGAGTTGCGAAGCGCTACCTACAGCGTTTGGACTCGTGGCAAACAGCTTCAGGCCCCGCGGACCTCAAACAGCTTCGGTTTTACACCCAATGGTTTTCACAGACTGGTGAACCTGTGAATGTGATTGCTCTTTTCCTCTGAATTGCAGTTAGGAACAGGCCACCAGAAATCTGAGGAAAACTACTTTTTCTTCTTGAAAATCATGAAAAAGTTTTCGAAACTGATTCAAACACCACCCAGTTTCGGTCGGCAAGTTCATCCAATTGTTGCAATGAAAACTGCTCAATCGAGTTTCGCTCCGAGGCAATTTTTCCCGAATTTGATAAGCGCGGCTTTGTGGCAGTCCGGCTTATGCTCGGCAGTGATTCGGGCTGAGCCGACGGTTCGGCTGGGTATTATCACGGGAAAGAGTAATTGACCCGCGCGATGTGTCCACACTGTGTGCAGTGTGTCACCTTTCATCGGCTCACTCGTCTGTCCTGCTTTAACCCTCCGTCTCTTGGCGTCTGAAGCTGCATCAATCTCCCGTTATTCCCAACTAATTGGGGAGGGGAAGACTCATAATTTTTAATCAGTGGAAAATATCGTGGTTATTTGTCTTTCGGTTTTCTCGCAAGCGATCTGGTTCCACGAAAAAGGACACGGAAAGCGAGATCGCAAAGAAAGATGATGTACGTCCTTGCAAAAGGGTTCTTGAACCCTTGTTTGGAATTTTTCTCATCCACCAATTTCTTGTTTATTTTGACAGTCAAGCATTGATGTGTTGCAGTTGACCGAATTGCTTTATTAATTGCTCCCAGTTTGGCTTTTTCATGCAGGACAATACGAGTGGAAGTGATTGTTGGGAGAGACTCATTCATCAGCGCTCTATCCATCCAGAAATATCGCTGCAGCGAGAGGGGTTTGATAAATCCGGCCTCTGTGATCCCTGTCAGCACAGTCATTACCCATGTCAATAGGCAGTGCTTTCTCGCATTAATACAATTTCTTCGGGCCCTTTTCATTTTCCGTATATAAACTTCTCCATCTTTCTCTTCTGAAAGGAGCCTGTTTGTCTCGCAGGGGTTGGACGCGGTTTTCTGGGTCAATAACGCAAACCAGCTGAGAAGGAATTGCCCAGAAATTCTTTCCCCAGAGCATTCGATCTTGAGCAAAATTCCCCCGAGAACGCTTTGGTGTTTGTGCTGTCTGCGTTCTTTCTTGTACTCAACGTGCACAGAACCATATAGGGCACCTGCAAGAAAGTGCAGAAAGCATGAAAACATCTTTGTTTGACTTGCAGATTTCGGCGTGTTTTTTTTTTCAGGTCACAACGACACGAAGCCACACTGCTGCGGTTGAGTTTTCTTGCCTTCCGTTCACAAGGCATAGAAGACCACAGAACCAGGCTCAGCCTAATTTGGACCAAGGGTCGTCACTAATGAGTTCACTGCACTGGACATACAGCTGACCATTGTCCTCACCAACAATTATTGTTACTCCGGAGTTAAATTCGTTACCTAGCGACATGTACTGTGTCTCTTGCCGTTTGAATTTCTGTGGAGGCAGTTGATTAAGATGGACAGATACGGCCAACTGAGTCAACAGCCATTTGACGAAATGGGCTTTACCATGCAAGCACCTCGAAACCTGCTTTGACCACAAGAATCTTTTGAGCCTTCTGCAGGACAGGGAAACATTCAGCCTCAAGCACACAAATGAATGACCAGTGAGTCCAAAGTTTGTTCATTTTGCCAACTTCGATGTGTTGAGGCAAAAGACTCCTGACTCAAGCACCATCAAATGTACAAGCCAAACGAATTTCAAAAAGAAAGAAAAGACATGTCAGTTTCTGTGTCTGAACTTGAAGCCTCTTGATACACGTTTTGTGTGTCTTCTTTCATATAAAATGGACTTGAAAATCATGCAGGATCTCATCTGTAGTGACACACCCACTTTCTACGAAGGGGCGTCCTTCACAGAGAGCCTGTGTAATGCAATGATTTTGCTGGAGGCATTCCTTTCAAGGTAGACCCTGCTGTTGGCCTCCCGAGTACGACCTTCCTTCGACCAGGACCAAACACTGGGAAGGCCTTGTCCTTGGCTTTTACCCTGGGTTGGTCCGACCCCCCCCCCCAACCGCCCGCAACCCCCATTGGAACCACCTTATATTTTTGCGCTTTCGATTCGCCTGCATGTATTCAAATCTCCGTTGTTTGTGTCCAAGTCGAGAATATTTTGTATCATTTTGCACAACATTACATGCACATCACAAGAAACAGTGTGAAGTAGCGAATGCAAGAACAAACATTTGCCCAGGTCATTTGTTGTGTCACAATGCTTGCAAGTTCGCTCTCATCTCACCTGACTTGCACTTGCACTTTTGTAGTTTTGGTGTCTCAACCTGGATATCCCATGCATCGTACTTGTCTCACCGAGACTCTTCCACATCATAGCCATTGCCAGGAAAGGATCTTGCTGAGGAGGCACCTGTTTGCAAGGCTGCGGTCGCTGAGGTCTGCTTTTGACTTTGTGTGTGCTGCAGTCTGGAAAGAAAAGCAATGCTGTCCACAAGGGTGTGTCTTCTCGCTCCCGTTTTGTTGTCAACAAACGGGACATTTGCGATTTCGCTTCTCATCAAAGTTGACATGATAATGGCTGGTCTTTTCATCTGGTCACTTTCGCCGTGCATGTGCAAGTCACTACTGATTACCCGGATCATCAGTTTCAATGGAACTGAAGCCGTGTTTTCCGTGCGATTTGCGGTAAGCGGAAGCCTGGTGTTGTGTTGGAAGTCATTGCTGGCCACATCGGCACACTTTTGTCTTTGCTTGTAACGGCCAGAAGCTGAGACTTGCAACAGAACCACGCCAAATTTATCTTGCACGGGTTTTGCCAACTATGGAGGAAAGTCAACGTGCAACATACTTTTTCAAAATTGTTTCACATGCAACGAAGCCCTGCACTAATTGACTTCGTTTGAAAACGCCTGGAGAGGAAACCTGGGGTAATGTGTGCCATTACGATCTTTTCTGTATCCACAGCTGTGACCCGGGTGGTTATCTTCCGCCTAATAAGGACTTCTCTATTCATCTTTCGGCACATGCCATTTCTGTGGAGCGCGTCTGCATTCCACTTTGACCCGATGTCTCCTACAATTTCCGACGCTTCTGGCAGAAATATCAATATTTCGTGGCTACTCAAGAAAATTGTTTCTAATTGGACCACAATCTTGATCCAAATTGTCCGCCATATTCAAGAATCTCACTTTCTGCGGGAAAAAGGCTTTTCCATTTCAAATCGGACACGCGAAAATTTATTTTAAGTGCCTTCAAAAACTCGGTGCTGTGCACGTCGTGCTTGTAGATATCGTTCCATTTTGCCTGTAAATAAATGCAAGTTGTGAATGATCCGACGAAAATGCACTGTTGCGGACGAATCCGTGATTTGGTGACAGGAGGTCGGACCTCGGGAGGTCGCTGGTCCCAACACTTGGCAATTTGACGTGCGAAGTGAACAGGAAAATGTTTGCCTGCAGGCTGGCAAAAAAATTCAAACCGAGACTTCCAAATTTCAGAGAAAATCACCTGCAGAATTGCACGTGGAAGAAATGCTTCTGGCGTAGAAAACGAGACAAAAGTGAAGCATGAAGAGCAATGCCAAGGTTCTGTTTTTCGTTTTGTGCATGTGTACATCTGCACGAGAAGCCGCTGCAGATTTTGGCCAGCATGCACTTCCCATGTCGACGGCCGTCCTGGAAAAGTAGCTCTGTCGGTCTCCACAAGACTTAATAACGTTTGGCATGCAAAAGCTAAATTATACTCTCCATAAATTGTTTCCTGTGTGAGAGCTTCCAGATTACTATCGACGGATTTGTGTTTCAGCAGACTCGTCACAAGCGTGTTTTTTGTTGTTTCGCTGAACATTGGCGCAACTTGCCAAATTTCCAAGTGGTTCACAAACTAAAAACAGTGCAAGGATTCGAAACTGTCAACTTGTATATCTTCCTGCCGTTGATGTATGTTTTGTCATGAACTTGGCGTTCTGGTCAAAAGTTGTACGAGGTCTGCTCGGTTAGGGGCGGAATTTTTGAGTAATCCCAGACCGATTTGACCTGGTCGCGATCTCCTTCACAAGGGTCATGCGATGCGCAGTTGTTGACCATACATTGACCGAAAGGGGTGACTGAGTATGAGTAGCAGCCCGCAGCGATCATTTCCGTGTCAGCCGCAGCGAGCTCTGGTCGATGCTGTTAAATTCAATGAAATTTGCTGCGGTTTTTATTCTGACTCTGACAATCTGTGTGTGCAACAACTTCATGGATCACTCGAAGGAGGTGCAGCAGTCAGAAATCTGGCTGATGGCAAGACAAGGCATGAGACATTGCAAGATTCTGAGAGAGCTGTGGAGACTCCATGATGGCCACGCCCTCAGCTCAACAACAGTGCACCACTGGATGACTGCAACGTTCACAGGCAGGAGAAACTTCACCACCACCAAACCAACCGGGAGGCCTCCAAAACTGACACCAGCTGTTCTGTGCACCATCAAAGCAGCCACTAGGGCAGAGCCCACCATCACCATCTGGCAGCTTGCCCGGCAGTTCGACCTTGGACAGGCCACAATCCACAAGGCTCTCAGGTCAGTGCTCAAGCTGTGCAAGAGGCCATGCATTTTCCATCCACACAACCTCACAGCTGCAAACCACAGGAAGAGGCTGCAGATCTCCAGACATCTTTTGGGCAGAATGAGGTGTTCCCCAAGATGGTCATCCAAAGTCATCACAGCTGACGAATCCTGGATGTATGTGTACAATCCAACCCGGAGACAGCAGTCCTGCATGTGGCTTGAAGTGGGCGAGCGGTGTCATGAGAAACCATGCAGGGAAATGTCAATGAAGAAGCTGATGTTGGTGGCGTTCTGGGATGCAAGAGGTGTCATCCACCAGGAATTCGTGCCACAGGGAAGAGCTGTCAATACCTGACTCTACCATGACATCCTCCGCAGGATGAGGGAAAGTGTGCGCCGCCAACGCCATGACCTTTGGCGCAACTGCTGTCAGCAATTCTGGCTCCAACACGACAATGCAGCAGCACATCGGTCTCTCATGGTGCGGAGGTTTTGTGAGCAAACCAACATCAAGCTTGTGCCACACCTGCCATATTCGCCCGATTTGGCACCCTCAGACTTTTTTTTGTTTGCCCTGATCAAGAAAGAACTGAGGGGTGTCCAGTTCCCTGATGTCCAAGCACTCAAAGTTGCAGTTGATGCTGTGATTGGAAATATCCCCCAGTTCGAATTTGCCTGTGCGATGGAGGCAAGCTGGCAAAAAAGGCTCCTGCAGTGCATCAGAGAAGGTGGATCTTACTTTGAGAAATGAAGGCTCCAAGCCAGGAAAGCCCTGGACTGATGGACAGTGTTTGAACTGAGTTTTGGAAATGCCCCTGGACTGTGGACACCATCGACATTGTTGAGTATTGACATTTCAGTTTGACTCTGGATCTCGGTTAATTTTGTTGGCATGTTCACAAGTTTCAGTTTTGGCATAGTTGGCAAGTTGTTGAATACATTTTTAAAAAGCAAATCGGACTTCAACATTTTTGGACCCGTGGTACTCAAAAATTCCACCCCTAACCGAACAGACCTCGTATAGCAACGCTGGCCGTGTTGGCTTGCAAATTCAGGATATATGTTGAGGGGACACCGACAGCAACAAAAATATTTCCATCGATCCCACACACACGTGGACAATTTGACGGCTTGAACGCCTTCACCATTTTCTCCAGTGACAACAATTCTGAATCCCCGAAAAGCTTACAATCACATGTCCGAGTACGTATAATCGAGATGCATCGACCAAGGAGATGTTCAGAGAACTCGTGACGCATGTGCAGTTGATCTGCTCAGCTGAAAAGAGTTCATCACGCAACATACATGCAAAGCGATGTATGAGTTCGCTGTCGAGAATTTCGGTGTCGCAGAATGCAGGTCGAGACCAAGCTATGCGATCCAAGAAATTCAAGAAAGAGGTCTGCGATCTGCCAAAAGTCAATTTGCGTGTTTGTGAGCCCAATTCTCGGGTTGGCAGGTGGTCAGTATCTGTTTCACAAACTTGTGTGAGATCGCCGAATGATCAAAGAGTTTGAACAGCGGAAATAGGCAGTGACCACCTGCACGAGACACTCGTTCGGAAAATGTTTCCACTGCACGGTGCGCGGTGCTTGGCAAAAGTCACTACAGGGCTACAGGGATACAGGACCACAAACCACAACCACACGCACTGCAGGCGACATGTGCAACCGCGAGGCATCTCTCTCGTTGACAGAAGCAACGGGCCCGTCAATACGCGTCAATTTCCCTGCTCAATCAAACCAACCTTCTTTCAAAGACTTGACTTTCAAAATTTTGCGAAGAAGAAAGGCCACAAATCTGTTTCTGCGACATTGTTAGTGCAAATTAAGAACGCTCTGTGAGCCGCCAACTCCCAACCTTTTGAAGATTTCGTCAAGTGAAAGTTATCATCGGTGGTGCTAACTGCAGCGGAAATTGTGCTGAAAGCGATATTTCCTCACTCCACTCTGTTGCCCGGCAACGACCGCTGTGTGCCTGTCAAACAAGCCCCTTTTCTCCAGGAAGTTGACAACTTTGGTAATTACTGGGCGTAAAGAAGCAAAAGTGATCAACTTGCGAGCAGAGTTTCTTCAGCATGTATATTTTGTAGTCATCCGTTTCGTCTGGCTGTTCAAGTCACCATGGCAAAAAGGAACATGCACTACAGAACTCGAATTGAATTAGACAATTGCTCGTCCTCCTGAAATTTTCACCAAACCAAATACAATTGCAAAACTGCTTTCGGATTATCAGAAATGGCGCGAGTTCGGGGAAGTCGCGCAGCTTCATGCATCTCCTCAAGAAGTTTCAAATGTCAACAAGGTCTTCCAAACCAACACACTTGACCAAGAGCCTGAGGGTGACTTGCGGTCCTGCATGGTTCTTGTTTGTACCTACAACCTGCAAATTAATTTCACAGATTGCGGGGCATTCGACCCTGTGGTCCAAAATCCGAACACTGATTCAGTCCAACAGGACTCAGCTGGAGATAATGTCGTTGCTGTATGCATGTGCAACTGTTGCAAAAATGCTCAGTTTTAAAAACTAGACATCTGGAAAATTGGTCGAGCCGTGTTGAGGGGAAGAAAACGTGATGTAGGTCAAAAGTCGACCAATCAATCAAAGACTAACAAGTTTCTCCATTACCACCCACAACCTTTGCTGAACTGTTTGCTCATTTACGAGCGTTCTTCCTTGTTCACAGTGGTATACGAGAACATTGAATGTGGAGTCCATCTGCGAGCTGCACAAACGCTTTTCTGCAGGACACCAGACGAGCCTCAACATTTGGCAAGCGCACACGTGTTTTTACCAACGATTTGTGAGTTTTGGAGCTCAAAGAATGACTTGGTGTCGGCATCAGCGCACAAGACTTTACTTTGTTTGAGATGTTGTAGTGTTGGTCCGCTTTGCCTTCAAAATGTCCAGTACACAGGCACACATCTGTGCAAGGAAGACTGCATGCATGGGTTCTGCCATGGTCTCATTCATTGATGGTCGCGTAGCCGGCCATCTAGGTCCCGCTGTTGGCTTAAAAACCCTTAGCATTCATGTGTGCGTCTGTCCACACTTTGGAATGTAACCTCCCACCCTACCA
>JAAUXT010082814.1_pt1 | contig 32745 bp, 27 predicted proteins | sample 7278171 | NCBI WGS metagenome assembly JAAUXT01 (sample SAMN14350112, study PRJNA611818) | marine sediment metagenome | isolation source: surface marine sediment (1.8m) | place: French Polynesia: Moorea | collected 2018-08
ATGGCCACTGGAGGCGTGTACCCGCAAAATTTGGGCCAAGAAGAATGAGAAATTGTCGCCTTTTTGAGGCAGAACATTGCCCGATGCCTCGCACTCGAGGCATCTGTCCAAAGGCTGCCGCAGACGCATCCAAGAGTAATCCAGGCGGTCCGGGCATACTTCAATTTGGGGCCAACCCCACATCGCACCTTCGACCGCCTCGTCTGGTCGGTGGTGACCGGCCAGTAATCGGTAAGTCACTCCACATGCAGTGTGGAGGTCTTCCTTGCAGATTGATTCATGGGACAGACCCTAAATTGTGCCATTTTTGGCCCGGTAGAAGTGGATGTGGATGTGGACTCATGTGGCCCAGATAGATCAACTTGTCAATCTGAGAGCACCACGTCGCAGTGTGTCTTATAGATACGCAATCCGAATATTAACGGGACACTGAAGATGCCCCCCCCCAACAACCACAGGCGCTGAGCAGTGAGGAAGACTGCTTCATTTCAAGCAGAATTTGTTGGAAAGTGCCTGACAAGAATTCAAGACGGCTGCCGCAGGATGGCGCCCGCTTGCGCTCACATTGTTTTCGGCCAGAATCTGCCGACCGTGAAGCGGGATTTTTCCCCGGGTTTGAAGGGGGGGGGGGTTAAAAACAGAAAGTTTGTGGATGTTTTGTTACCCCTGCCCCCCCTCCAATGCAAAACGTTGGAAATCTAGTAAGTTGGAAAGTTTCTAGGTTTCGAGGTCCTCCTCCCCCAAGCAGAAAGTTGGAAACCTGGTAAGTTTCTGGAAACCAGACTGCTCGTGTCAGATGACTTTGTACGCGACGGGCGGTTGATATTTCCACTTAAAAAGTGCAGTTTTGATTCCAAATTGTACAATTGACTGTTTCAGTTGTTTGTCAATCTGGAGCGGGACGGCGCGCCAAGCGTCAGTCTTTCCTCCTGCCGGAGACTGGTCCTTCGTTTTCCACTGCGAATTGTTCTCGTACATTACAACAAGAAGCAGTGCTCAAGGCAACTGCAGTGCGAAGTCCCTTGCCAGCCGGTAATGTCGTCCATTCTTCCTTGTCCTCCTTGTCTTCTCTGAGGAGGGGGGGTCCAGCAGGGGGAAAGGGGTCTGGTGGGGGGAGGGGGTTGGGGGAGGGGGTTGGGGGAGGGGGAGGGGAGTTGGGGGGAGGGGGCAGGGGACATTTCATCCACCCTGCCATACACTGCACTACCACATGGTGCTTCGCCCTGAAGGGACTTCGCACAACAACAAAGCATCATCAAATGCAAAAAATCAGTAAAATCATGCAGCACTCCAAAATGCAGGAAACAGGTAGAAGTTCTGTACAAAAGCGTGGGGTTGTAGCCTGCTCGAAGTACACTTCCTTGCAAACATCTGTTTTTGCGATGCAAATTTCTGTCAACCGAAAACAAGTGCAGGCACCCCGATCCGAACTTTCAACAACTTTGGATGATAAACGCATTCTCTTAACCTTCACCTTTCTTTTGCCATCTTCTCCTTTTCCTACTTTTTGGACTTGTCATATCAGTGGATGCCCAACCCCATTCCTTCAGACAATAAAACATCCGGGCGCAGCTTTTGCCTTTTTCTGGTGGCGTCGAAAGTTTGAGTTTGGAGTCTCCTTGCCTCCGGATCCTGGTTCTGTTGTGGTTGTGGACAGCACCAACAGGATCGCGGCACGTTGCGTTGTCCAAACAGATTCGAGCTGAGTTTTTGTGCGAGTTTGTTCTTTATATTGATCTGCAGCGCTGTGCATAAGTCGTTTGAATCATCCCACAGTGTTTGAATCAAGTGGCAATGATTGCATATTCACGCCAGAGCAATATGAACATATGTGGTGCGGTTTCTGTCCTTTGCAGATTATTTCGACCGAACTGCTGCAACAAAACAAAGAAAATGTAGCTCGTTTCTGCCCGAACGATTTCACCACACGCAGTTTGGGTGAATGTGCAGGACTTCAGAAATTCGTGAGTACTCAACTGAATATTTACAGAGTGCCAGCAGCTCATTTCATCCTGATGTCGCAGAATTCGATCTCGCACTTTTGCTGATCGAATTTGCGGCACAAATGCGTGAATAGCAGGTTGAGACTTGCATCTCGTAAGTCCAAACAACTTGATCATAATCGCTCAATCGAACATGTCAGCGAAGCCAGTGTTACACCTCGCGCACAAGATCTACCGTGTAGAAGCTGAATACGAGTAGATCCCGCGACCTGATCAAGCGTGCTCGACTTTTCAGAACAGCTAACATTTGGAGATCTTTGAATGTGATTATGGTTCTTTGGATGCCGCTACATTTCAAAATAACACTGTGACAGTGTGGTTTTGCTGGCGTTTCTGTGTTCATGTCACGGAATGAGATCTGAAGAAAGTGGAACGGTTGGTAGTTTGTTGTCAGTTCTTCGTTGCCGTGGAGTTTGCGAATGTCGCAAGAACAACATTCTGTCTTCTGCGATTGAACTTGTGAGCGAATGACTGGTGCACTGGTCCTTGGCCTTCTCGACAAGAAGTTTTATGGTGTTTTCTGCTGACAGTGCAGTGGAGGAAAGAGGGGTGAGCGGACATGAGTGAGAATGGCTGACCAGTACTCGAGCGATCCGGACCTCGACGAGCATGGAATCTACCGGGGACACGAAGCACGTGAGTTAACATTCCTGTGATGTCGGGCGGCCGTCGTTTTGAAAGAAACATTATTCAGTGGTTTTGCACTGGTCGTCCCAACCTGTTGATTTACACTGTGCACTCGTGCGCTTTGGTGGATCTCACCTTATCGATCGCTTTGAGGATTGGACCGAAGGAGTTTGATGGTCACTTATCAATTCAAACAAATATTGACTTGCGTGGTATTGCGTGCACGGATCGTTGCATTGACAAAACGTGGTTCGTTTGCCAAAGAAGAAATGGAAAAGGCTGCCCTGACCTTCGGAGATGTTGGAGTGTAAAAAGCGGGAAGTTTGACAGCCCAAAACAAAAGCTGCATCTTGTTGCAAAGACAGTCCAGTCAACAACCTGCCAGCAAACAGGGACTGTTGAGTATAGATTTCGCCTTTTTCAAAATTAACCCCATGAAAGTTGATCTCAAGTGCTTGCAAAGGCACCACAGGGAGACTGTGAACCTTTCAGCTGCGGTGATGTTTCAGGATGTAGTCGACTCTTGGTGATTTCCCTGCAGAGCCGCTGTCGGGACTGGACGAGGACGGGATTCTGCTGGACGACGAGGACCGACTGCGGATGTTCCGGCTGCGACGCGCGGACTCCGGCATCGGGACGGCGGAGCGCGGCCGGACCCGCGACTCGGGCGCCCAGCAGACCCGGGAGTCACCGGCGCTGTTCGACCAGTACACGGAAGACTCGTTTCCCATGGACGAACGCAGCCTGAACATCACAGACCTGGAGGATTCCGACCCGAGATCAGGCAGGTCCTCTCCGGGGAATCGCAGGTCTGTGGACAGTTTGAAAAGCTTTGAATCTGACGAGGACGACGATGGTGACTTGAGACAGAGGCGTCGCAGGCGACGCCACCGGACGTCACAGGGACCCGACCCGCAGGAGACGACGTCCGACTCCGAGGAGGCGCCGAGGAGGCGCTACAGCCCCAGATACCAACGGTTCTTGGAACAAACTGGTCAACATTCTTTCTCAACGAGAGGACATCCTCGAGAAGGGTTCCGTGAGCAGCAGGATTCCCATGACGGGTTGGAGCAAGACCCAATCTCAGGTCAAGTACAAAGCAATTCTCTCGACTACTTTCCGCACAACCATGGCAGCAGAGAAGAGCTGGAGCAATACAGTGAAGAGGAAGAGTGTGACGCTCCTTATGACGGAACAGAAAGAGACGTTGATTTGGTGTCGGTTGATGTCGCTCGTGAAAACTCACTGAACCAGTTCGAAGCGTTGGAAGCAGCAGCGGCAGCAAGCCGAGAAGAGGAAGATCTGCTGAACGCGTATCTGCAAGACCTGACCGACCAGGACAACGCTGAGCATGACGATGAAAATGTGATACCCACGGCGAACAAGTTTGAACACAGTGATCATGACCTGGAGGACAGAGGGTGGACAGAAACAGGTAGCGATGGGTATGGTGCAGGATATGCACGGGAGGACCGTGAACATGGGAACTCTTCACCCTGTGAGGCGGACACGTTGTCCGATGGAGACGACGGTCGAGGCAGGAGCCCAAGTGCGTCCTATATCACCGAAGACACAAGAAGCGCAACCCACAGGACCAAAGAGTTTTCTGAATCGAAGCCCACAAAGATTCCCTACCTGAGGAGCAGGTCGCCGTCGATGTCCAGACCTGGAACTACTGGACGCATATCAAGACCCAGCAGCAGGGCAGATACATTATCAGCTGACGAAGACAGGTCCCGACCCAGAGGGGAAAACTGCGGCCACAGTTTGCCTCTCAGCGTGGACAAACGTCACTATTCTTCAGGTGTCAGATCGGACTCGGAGTCCAGATCAAGGAACTCATCTCCCGAAAGTTCAGAAGGTTTTACCGTGCCTGTGAACAGTGACGTGGCTCTGCGCTCTGAAAATCTGAACGATTACGATGCTGAAGTGGCTTCCTTCACAATAGGTGTGAGAAACGAGACAAATCGAAACAAGCCAAGACCGGCAAGCACAGGTACAAATGTGAGAGGAACATTGCCAAAGGAGGCCAAAACGAACCACAGGCCCAGCAGTGCCAAACAACGCCGCCAATTCTCTGCCATGGGATCCGACACGCCAAAATCATTTCGAGTCCGAAGTCAAAGCGCAACGAATCTGGTTTCAAGCAAACAGCCGCTGAAAGCGAGTCACACGGTGACTGGCAGCGTGAGTGAAATCCAAGACTCAACTCCGCAGGATCAACTGAACCGAGAGACTCTTGTTCAGTTGCAAGAGGATTATACCAACTTGCTCAAGAAGTACGCAGAGGCAGAGAATACGATCGACTCGCTGCGGATCGGGGCTCGGATCCCGATCACGCTGGAGGTGTCGGGCGGCGACGCCGGGGCTGCGGCGGCGGGAGGGGGCGACGCCGACCGCAGGACCAGCCTCGCGTCCCTCCGCGGCGGCCTCCCTCTCGGAGCGCTCGGTAAGATTCAACTTTTCTTCTCTTACATCTGTTTGGAACAGACAATAGAGGGACCACAGCCAGCCTCTTGCAATTTGACGAAACTTCAGCCGCTGTTGTCAGCGAATGGCCAAAAGAGATTTTGTATCCTGGTGAGAAAGAGGTTTTGTTATCTTCGAGAAAACCAAATGCGTTGTGAAAATCAGCTCCGCAATCAAGAAGCGGAACCTTTTCGCATATGACATGTATTTCCACCTGCAGGAAAATTTGCCACGCTGAGAAGGTTCAATCAAATGATTGACATTGTGATTCAGAAAAACTCAGGTATCAAGGACCTGGAGCTTCTTATTTTGTAATTGCCTGACCTCCTCGACTTGCATGTTCTTCCAAGAGAAGTGATGCTTCACAAGACAAATCTGCGCGCATCATTGAACATCCTCAGAAGTGTCCGTTCGCCTGCGTTCTAACTTGCTCGTCTGTGCTCAATTTCCCCGCCGTGTACGACCTCCATGAAAACAGCAGAAGCTTTGACAGAATGTTTTGTGATTTTATTTTGCATTGGTGATCGATTTGAAGAAAGACCACTTCACTCTTGAAATCATTAGCTTTGCTCAAAATGATCCAGTTGACAAGTGGAAGTGTGTTCGGTTGACTTCAACCTCAACCGATTTTCCCCTTGCACCAAACCTGTAGGCAGCAGACCAGTGTCTCGAGCGAGCAGCGGAGCGCCGCTGACGGAACCCACCCCGGCTGGACCCGGGGAGCTCCGTCTCGCAGACGGGCGCGCGTCCGCTCCGCCGCCTGATGTCGCCACGGACGAGCTCGACCCTGTAGCAGCGGAGGGAGCGAAACTCTCCCTCCTCGTCAAAGCTAAAGGAGTCGAGGAGCAGGTGTGTGCAAATTGAATGTGGTGTCCCCGGTGTGGTGACTTCAAAAAAATATCAGAACGATAAAAGAATGCCAAAGGTGCTGTTTCAGATGAGTGCGCTGCAGATTCTTCTGGATGAGGAGCATTTGTCGGTGGAGGATCAGCAGAAGGCGCTCAGCAACATCAAGCCGAATTATGAATCGCTGCAGGTGATCAAATAACTGCATTGTGTGGTTGTGAAACTGGCGCAACTTTCAGATTTTGGACATTTGTTCAGCGAGTCCAAGATGGATTCAACTTCAGGGAGGTTCGCAGTTTCATGCAAAAATGTGCAGGTTATCAGTGTGTATTTCAGGGAGAGTACAGGCAAGCGAAGGAGAAGCACGAGTTGTTGCGCCGTCAGGGGAAGCTGGATCCCAACGTGGAACTTGTTTTCGACGACGACAAGACAGTGGAGGGCGAGCTGTACCGACTGGGGATGAAGCTGGATGATCTGGAGCACATCGTCCAGAACAACGTGAAAATCTCGTCTCAACCCAGGAAGCCGTTTCAGGCGTCGCTCACCAAGAGCCCATCGCACGGTGTCGGTGTCGGTGTCGGTGTCGGTGTCAGCAGTGCTGCAGGTGAATGCCGTCACTCACGCTCACCCCCCCCCCTCCCACGTTGAAACACCAGCTGTTTGGACAGTGATAGTGGGGCAGTGTGCAAGTTTGTGATTGATGCTTTCAGACGGCGACGGAAGCATTCACGGAGGTATCGACGAAAAAATTCGCGAACTGGACAGACAGTACACGGAACTGATGAGTTCCTACAAAGCCTTGAAGCAGATGAGAAGAACTCCCGAGCGAGACCAGGAAATAGAGCGTTGCTTGCAGGTGTGCAAATATGGTTGAACACATAACGAGAGGTTGTGCATTGGGGCAAAAACATTGGAAGTCTTTCAACACTCACAATTTGGAAACTTCGTGCTTTGAAGATCCGGTTACAAATTGTTCTTTCTGCTTCAGGAACTGAGAAACATTCACGAAGAAATGCCGCAACTGAGGAAACCTCCCCTTCCTCCTGAGCTGGAACATAGGTTTGTCCTTTAGCGCTGCTGTTTCGTCTTCTTCCGTCATGCCGTTGAACCAAAATGACTGTCATGTGACACAAACTTGTCAGTGGACATGATCATGAAATGGTGACGTGTTGTTCGTGTGTCTTTCAGGGTGAATAGCTTCGCCGCCGATGGTCCCGTTTCTGAACGAAAGGACGTCATGAGGCCTCTGAGTTGGAGAAACCTGAACCCACGTGAAAGTGGAACGAAGGCGCGTGCGAACCCAGATGATCGGGTGTCGTGTGGTCGTCCAATTAGTCACCGCGACAGAAAGGTGTGTGTGTGTGTGTGTGTGTGTGTGTGTGTGCGTGCGCGCGTGTATGTGCGTGTGAAATGACCAAACATCACAGTGAAAGCCTGTATTGTCGCTCCAGTCACATGAACAAGCAACCAACCCGATTGTTTTCCCTGCAGCCCGTGGAGCGGAGCAAAGGGAGCATGAGCAGCTTCGACAGCGGAGTGTCCGACTCCACCCGGCGGGGCAAATACGTGCGGCCCGGCCGCGCGGCCGACAGAGAGGACAAAGACTCGGGCTACGTGGGATCAGAGGCGAGCAGGAACCTGGTGCCCGGGCTCAGGTGCGTTCTCCGAGGAGGGACAGCAAGGGAAACGAACGCTACGATGAACTGGGGTCTGAATTACAAGTACCCAGTAGAAAATTTACTTCGCCCACTTCACCACTTCGCCCCATCTCTAACCCAGAGGCAAAGACACGCCCCTTCGCCGCGTGCCAGACGCATGCGCACAGGGAACACACCCATTGTTAGAGTTCGGAATGTGAGTTGGTGGACGCTCCTCCTCCACGCGAAGCCTTGTCGTGTCTGTTTCAGACACACGACTCCAGGCTCTCACGCTCGCACCGCATCGCGGAACGACGGAGACGTCGCGCTGGTGGACGACAGCGACACGACGACCACCGAGTCAGACGACCGCAGCACGGTCGAGTTCGTGAAGCCGTACAGACCTCCAGCCGCCGCCAGGAAGAAATCTGGAGGTACGCGCTCAAGTTTACTCGCACCCTTTTGCGTGAGATTTGTTTTGCAAGCACCGCAGGATTCTGGATACAGTGCGCACCCTCCCTTCCTGAATTTGAAACGGGGGTTAGGGGACGGGGAGGGTCAGACAACGAACTTTTGAGCCAGAATCAGCTGCATCGGGTGGTCAAAGTCAGCTGTTTACGCAGTGATGCTGCTACCACCAAAGTGCATAGTGTGGCGGTCATTTGTGGCCCCCTGGATTTGGCGTGGCTGACTTGACCACTGTTTGATCATTTATTTGTGGTGACGTGTCCGTGTGCTGCTGCAACAGTTGAGCAGACTGACTGGTGCGGCAGTGTCATTCTGGATATTGTCTTGAATATGGAATGTCACGACACAAAGTCCCGAATTTCCTTGGACATTCTCACACGTGTTCCTTGAGAGAACATTGCCATCGGCCGAGTTTCCACTCTTCGCTTAGTTGACTGGATTTTATTGATCGAACGTCAAGTCGATTTTGAAGTTCTGTTGTGGCATGTCTGGGGGAAAGAATTCGAAACGTTCGCAGGATCGATGCCGATGCCTGCGAGCGACAGGCAAAACATTAATTCCTAGCTTCCTTTGCCCGACAGGGAGGGAACTCGGGAAAATTTCAGCTTTGCTCTTTTGAATGAAGAACCTATTTTATCAAAGTTTTATCACTGTGATCAACACAGTCCTGAATTTAAATCGGTTCACCTGGAAAATCCAATGAGAAATCAGTTTGTCTTTCAGTGAATTCTGCGACATTTCCACAGACCGATCAAGATTAAAAAAACTGTCTTGTTTTGTTTCCAGAGCACAGTGCGGGCCACGTGCAGCTAACGGGTGACGATCGCCGTCGAAAGACGTCGGCGCGTTCTCGGGAGCAACTTTCTGACAGCGACGGGTCGAGCTACACTTCAGGAGGGAGCAGGAACAGAAGGTGCGTCAGCTCATAAAGATCGCTCGTGTAATGCGTGTCCGAGTTTCTCAGGAAGCGTGGGCAGGCCAATCCAGCTTGCCCAAATTTGCGTGTGGGCCAGTGCTTCCAGTGAATCAATTTGCGGGAAGAATGACAAAGTGTTCGGAAATTAGTTGAAAATGTCTTGTGGATCAGGTGTTTGTTGGTGGCTGCAGTGAAAAGAACTGCTCTGTTTTCAGGTCTGGGCTGTTAGCGTTCATGCGAAAACAAAGGTAACAGAAACTTAGAAGTGCTGTGTTGGTCCTGCAGTGTTGCATTCCTTTTCGTCCAAGATCTTGTTTGTCACTCTGTACACCCATTTTGTATCTTGGGTAGGTTGTGCTGTGTTTCTTGGGTTTCAGATTTTCAGCTTCCCAGTGGTACGAGGCACGCTTTTTATGAAACCGATCCAAGGCGATATCTTGCGATAGGTTTCTTATGGAAAGATGATGTTTTGGGGATGAAGACTTGACATGATGGTCTTCACCATGATGCAGTCAGACTTCTGTTGCGACCTCAGCTTCCACATTGTTGTGACCCATTTTCAATGACCTGTTGCACAACCTCAGCGGAACCAGACGTGTTTGTACATCGGTTCTGTCAAGATGAATTTGTGGCTGTGGCATTTCTTGTTTTTGGCCAATCCACCACCTGCTCAACCAGGAAGATCTGCCCAATGTGCAGAGCAACGAGTGACTCTGAAGTTCTTGTGCAAGTCTGGATTTCAACCCATTGAATGTTGGCGCAGATTGAAGGCAGTTTGGGGCGACACGACCATGTCGAAGACTCAGGTGCACTTTTGGTGTCTGCAGTTCAAATCTGGTGATGAAGATGTTGCTCACAAGAAAAAATCTGGTCGGCCCCGTTCTCAGACAACTCCAGACAATGTCCGCAAGGTTTCTGAACTTTTGGCTGACAATGGCAAGCTGAGTCTGCGTGACATTTGTGACAGAACTGGACTGAAAATGGGCATGGTTGTCTGCATTGTCAAAAAGGAGCTCAAACTGAGTCGAAAGGTCGCCAAACTGATCCCAACAGAACTGACTGATGCCCAAATGAACACAAGGAAGATGATCAGTGAACAGAACATTGAACTGCTGTGCAATGGTGACATGGATCCAGAGTTGTTTGTCCAGTCTGTGGTGACAGGAGACGAAACTTGGGTGTGCACAAAGGAGCCTGAATCACGGTTTGAGTCAACTGTTTGGTTGCCACCCAAATCACCCAGACCAAAGAAGGCAAGATCCATTCCAGGGAGCAAAAAGACAATGCTGACTCTGTTCTGTGATGCAAAAGGCATGGTGCTGATCGACTTTTTGGAGCCAAAAGAGAAGATCAACTCTGAGCGATACTGCCAAACCTTGTCCAAACTGAAGGAGGCACTGAGATGCAAACGACCCCAGTTGTGGGCTGGTCGACAATTCTGGATCCATCATGACAATGCCTCCCCCCACATTTCTGGTGAAACAATGACCAAGATCAACCAGTGGGGGCTGAAGGTGTTGCCCCACCCACCAAATTCACCAGACATGGCACCCTGTGATTACGGATTTTTCCCCAAACTGAAGGCACAGTTGTGTGGGCGCAGGTTTGACACCATCCAAGAAGTCCAAGATGAGTGCAGGAAAATTCTTCGCAGTTGGGATAAGGAATTTTTTAATGACACAATGCATGATTTAGTTGCTCGATGGCAAAAGTGTGTGCAGGCAGATGGTGCTTATTTTGAAGGAGAAAGTGTCCAAATTGAGCCACTCTTCACCAAAGGACCGGGCACTGATTCAGACTCAGATTCTGATTGACACTCCGCCGACTGGTCGAAAGTTGCTGCTGTTATGTGCACTGTTTTACATGTTTTTTGCACGAATTTTTACAATGTTACTTGTTTGCCTGAAGCATGTGATAGTTCTCTCAATAAAACCTGAATTTGGCAAATATCAGAAAAATCCGAGTGCCCAAAATCGCCTTGGATCGGTTTCATAAAAAGCGTGCCTCGTACACATTTGTGTGCTTGTTGTCACAACTCTTGCGTGTGGTGTGTTTGTTCTCCAGTGTTTGCAAAATTTGGGGGACCAGAGGCAGGTCACCAGCACGCTGCACCAAAAGTTGGTGTTGGACCACGAAGGAAGACAACGTCTGCGACAACGCTCAGCTGGGCAACTTTTCACGTCTTGCCTCACACCGCCGTTTCCTTGTATTGCAGTGATCTGATACTGAAGCTACAGAAGGAAGTGGGTGCGCTCAAGAAGGACTTGAAGAACCAGACTCCCGGCGCCCCATCGGCGGGCACAACAGCTCGCGGTACAGGGAGTCCGTATGTGGGGATGCATCCGAATCAGCCGCCAGTCGGTGGTTATTATTACTACCCGCCACCACAGGGCTTCTACCCTGCTCCACGGGACTACGACAGGAGTGGTGTTGAGTGGCATGGAGCTGGACCAACAGGCAACGAACCTGAAGATGAGGTTGACGGAGGTTTCCCAGGACCTCCTGACCACACAGTGCGAGGACACCAACATTACAGCAGGGTATCTGGAGCCACGAGTCCTTTTGCTTCACCCTACACAACACCAAAGGTGCCACACTGGCAGAGCACTGTCAGTGATGTTGCAGATGCAAAGCGGTATCAGTCTGGAAACCCTCGTGACAAGGGACACCACAGGGACACGAGAACCCGTGAACAAGGCAGACACACGTCTCCCCACAGGATGTCAGACTTGAGACGTTACTACATTCCCAGCAAATCCCAAGCTCGGTCTCCCACAAGGAGTTCGCGCAGGAACGACCACGAAAGAAATCGCGTTGGAAACAGTTTCGATGGGGTGTATGGAAACAGCCCAGTCAGGAGTGGTCACAACAGACGACGAAGTCGGGACAGACGGAGAACTGGGGGCTATCCCAGCCCCGTGAGAGCTTTCCCCGTCGGAGCCCCGCCGCCGCCTCCAGCGTACGGGAGTTCGGACCACCAGAGGGCATACCCGATTTATGTGGAGCAGAACGCACATGCACACGAGTGGACGTCTCCGGGGATGTACCCGGGATACGTGTTGTCATCTGCTCAGGTCCGTTCAAGCCGCGCTCCAGCAGCTGTCCACAGAAGTCAGTCACCTCCGTTGGAATCGACACCTGTGTCGCAAAACAGGTAATTGATGCAAACAGCTTTGATGTCGTACCAACTGGAGTCGAGAGGAAAGGATTTCGTTCGATTTGTTTTGCTGACACGCACCGTTTCGTGACCGATTCCGGTGGCCAGCGCAAATTGCCACAGTTGGAATATTCAGTTCGACGCGTTTGTGAACCGTTTGTCGGGGCGAGGAACTGTACAGCAAATCGAACAGTTGTTCGACGTGTTTCAGCTTGGGAGGCCAACCAGTGGTTCCAGTGCAGATCGTGCCGGTGAGCGCTTCAGTACCAGGATCGCCAGGCCCGACCCCCAGCTCCAAGGTTCGGTACTACGTGCGAGAGTACGGCGCGGAGTCGGACGTGGACTGGGCGGCAGCTTCGAAACCTTTGAGACGGTGAGATTTTATGTCGTGCGAAGTTTACAAACGCTGCTGTGCGCCAAACAAGGGGACGAACACTGAATGTGATGCGCTTTCAGAAACATCGGGAAGCGCGTAGACTCGTATCGCAATTGTTCTCTTGAAAAGGGATGCACCTGAACCTGAACAGTTCGGTTGGCACGCGAAGGTTGAATTACGTGAGGGTTTGTCACGTGCCATCGACGTGCACGCAACAAACAAATTTGACACTGGATTCGAATCTTTCATCTGGTGTGTGACTTCTCAGAGTTGCCCTGTTGAGCCGGAGTACAATTTTTGATTGTTCCCGTCAGGTCGCAGAGTCTGCCCCGAAGCGTGGGACGAGTCCGAAGCAGATCGCGACAGCAGAGAAATTCCAGTGACGTCGAATATGAAGTAAGTCGTCACTCTTGGTCATCAAATCAATCAAGACTGCCCATGAGGTCTCCCGAGGTGCAGTAACGATGCGCAGTTTTGCTTGACCCAGCGCCTGAGCTTTCATGAGACCATTCAAAGTTGTATTTGAAGTGACGCACGTTGTCGCGGTTCCAGTCTGACGTCGCCGATGACCTGGACAGCTCGATCACGTCGGCGCTGAAGACGGCGGCGCAGCTCAAGAGAATGTCGAGCCGCATGAAGGCCTCGCTCCAGGACGAGCTGTCTCGGTCCGTCAGGGATCCCTCCTCCCCAGCGGCGTCGTTTACCAGATACTTGGACTGAGTGCGTAGAACCCTCACGTCAGTGCTGCCCAGTTGAAGCTTCTGGAGACCAGCCAAACCCAGAGTCTAGAGCGTCTGGCACGCTTCTTTGTTGAGAATGTGTGTGAACTGCTGCGTTTTGTTTCGTTTTGATCGTGTCCACGCCACGTTTGCCACAAATACGTTGTTTATTTTATTTTTTGCGGTCTGCTGGACCGCTTGCCCCGACTGGTGGAAACTTCCAGATTCGAAATCCACAATGAATGGTGCAGACCCTCACAACATGGTTGCCAAATACACCGAACATATCCGTCCATGAGGTTGTCTGCGCCATAAACGAGTAAAACTGTGTGAAAATGTGTATTTGATCTGGTCGCGTGGTGGAATCATGTCAGCATTCAGCCCCCAGTCCCACAATTGTGATGCTTGGTTTTGGCGTTTTGATGGAGCTAGTTTCGACGTACAATTTTCAGCTCATGCCAAAATGAAATGGGAGAATTTTTTCTGCCTTTGGCAGGAACAAAAGTCTGACCTTTCCCAGCCAAACGAATAAATCTAGCTGTACTCCAAAAGTGCGAAATAGACTATTGTCAAGAACCTCATTTGGAAGCAATGTTTTCAGCATTCGCTTGTGCATCTGACGTTTATGGTTTTTATTCCATGTTGTGAAAACGAAAATGCTGACACGATGCAATTTGAAAGCAGTGTTAATAACTGCTCATTTGTCGAATGAAATTTTACTCCAAGCAAGGTGCTGCTGTATTTCGTTGTACGAGGATGAATAATTTAATTTTGATTGTGGTCATGATTGGAACATTTGCACACGTTGAAGCTCTTTGACACAGTTTCCACTGTTTGACAGTCTGCATGGGTACAAATTTGGTCACAGTACACAACAATCGCAGAGGGTACCGATCATGACCATTATCAGAAATAAGAAGCAGTGCTCAAGGCAACTGCAGTGCGAAGTCCCTTGCAGTGTCGGTAATATCGTCAATTCTTCCTTGTTCATCAATTCTTCCTGGTTCTCCTTGTCCTCTACCAGTCATACTATCTTTGGGGGGGTCTGGCCATGGGGGGAGGGGGGTCCCACAGGGGGAGGGGGGCAGGGGACATTTTGGTCCAGCTGCCATATACTGTACTACCACATGGTGCTTCGCCCTAAAGGGACTTCGCACAATAAATGATTCATCCTCGTATCTTCGGTGGTGAGTGGGTCGCAAGTTTCAAACTCGGTGCACGTCTGCTCAAGTCACCATGGCATTGATTCTTTCATTGTTCTCTTGTTCTATCAGTGGGAATGTGTGTTTCGCCGGTCTTTTTGTTGAAATCAACTGACATCTTCTGTGACGATCCGAGCTTTTCATCCCAAATTGGCTTTATTTCGTTATTTTTGCTGACTTTTGCTTGAAAGTCGTTACACATGCGAGGGAACCTCTTTCCATCTGACTATCCGGTAGATTTTTTTGATGTTTTGGGGATTCTGTTGTGGCTTGCAGAAGGTGGTGAGCACACAGAAGATGTGTCATCAGCAAAAAAAAGAAAATACTCCCAGGCTGCGTTCTAGTGAAAGCAATTGTACCTTGGTCTTACTGGGCCTGGTGAATTCCCCATACACGGTAACTAAACCTGTTGATTCTCCTCTCGTGGAAGTGCTGGTTTGTTTTCATGATTTCCTGTACTCAATGCTGCTATTGTCTACTTCACACTGTGGTGAACGAAACGGAAAGTGTGCTTCCATTTTAATGATTTGCTTTGCACTAACTTGCTAGATTGTTATTGTGTTGAGCATTCTAGTCTTCCCTGAATTGATCACTACTTCGAATGCACGCACATTGCTGGCTGTGTCAGTCGCCAAAGGTCTCAGTTGTGTTTCTCTTGAAGCGACAAATGGGTGAGAAATTGTTGGGGAAAGAGGGTTGGAATTGAATGCGTAGGTGCTCAATAATATTCACCAAATTTCAGGAAATTGTACATACATTTCCAACATTGCTCGGAGGTGTGTGACGACAGATTTGGCCCATCTGCACCCGAAATTTCAACTCTCAACCTTCAGTTTGTGCGCTTGAAAAGCGAAAAGAATTGTGCGGAGTCAAATATTCCACGATTGGAAATGGTTGTTTCTGAAGAAATTACGGGCAGTGACCTTTTTCGTTGACACGTCTTTATTCTTGTTGAGAAAATATGGAATTGGTTGTAACAAACGGCCACAGTCGGTTGTGTTGATGAGCAGTGAGCTGATCAATTGTCAGTACTCTGGTGCTTAACTTGGAACAAGTATTAAAATGGTTTCTAGTTGATTGAGATTTGTGATGTGTGACCTTCACGGTTTTGCTGAATAGTTTCACTGAATTGTGGTCCCGTGCAGCTGGTGCAGCTGGTGCAGAGAGTTTTGTTACCCTGGTCTGCTTTTTTGGACAACGATGTCTGCGACAAAACTTGCTGTGGCAGTCACAGGAGTATTTACGAGTCTTGTTTGAACATTTATGCAAGAGTTTTCTGTCATTTGTTCATTTTTAGCAAATAAAAGTGGAGTTTAGTTGAGCAATGAGTTAAAGTTGTCTGGCTTCGCGTTTTGTCTGATTTCTACGTGTGCGGTCTGGAAGAGTTGGCCGAAAAGAGGAACACTTTGTGTTGGAGTCACAAAAATCTCTTCGTTCCAACTGTGAACATGGCAAGTGACGTTCTCTGTTCAAGACGCATGCAGATGAATCAGGTCTGAAAAAATCGTTCTCTTCTGAAAATAGGAACAAAATGACGGGGTGTGGTGTCCAACTTGCGTCACTGGGGAAAGAACCGTTAATGAAGACGACAACATGCAATGAAGGTTTTGCGTTTGCGTTACAACAGAAGGTCAAAATATACAACATCAATGGAGATCAGACAGCCATTGATTTTCCGCATTTGTCGCAGCCGACTTCGCACACACCTGGATATAGCGCGAGACAAGTGGAACAGGTGTGGCTCAAGTGTTCATTCACAGATGGAAAATTAGTCGCAGAGAAGCTGTGCAACGGTCACCTTCAAACAGCCGCTCATTCACCAAACAGATTCCGAGTGCGCACGGTGCAGCCGTCAAAAATAGATGCGCTTGAGAAATTATTTATCTTTTATTTATTATTTATCTAGACATCATTGTTTGGCAATGTCCCGACACAACCTGTCGCCAAATCTTCAACTAGTTGGCAAGAAATGAGGCCTTTGAACCTGTGTGGACGAGGCTCACTGTCATCAGAGAATGGTGCAGTCTTCGTCGTACAGTTCAGAGTCTGGGCTCAGTGATGGATCCAGTCGTTCCGGGGAGGGCTCTGGGTACACGGTGTCCAGGTAAACCCGCAGGCAGTACAGCGGTGGTTCCTGTTGGTCGTAGTCAGTGCAGCCGTACACCCACTCGGACTTGAAAATACTGCTGTCCGTGAAGCCTTTGTCGTGGTAAACCTTCAACAAGAAACCAAAGAAAAATACGACTGACTTTTGAACGTTTTTGATGTGCTCAGAAAAATCATGCAGGGGAAGGTGACTAGTGATCAGGTGATGTTGCTTTTGGCAATCGTGCAAGCGCCGACTGCCAAAGTGTCAGCATGTCCTTTCCTTCACAACTGACGTCAAGGTGTGAATGATTAATCACCCACTGGGCCCATTTGGGGGGTGGGTGGGAAGGAGGTGGCAAACGAAATTGTTGCACGTTGGCATTGAGTGAAATGTTTCTGGTGACGATCTAAAACTCTAGAGCACACCCAAACCAAAGAACATGGCACAATTTTCCCATGCAGGCAGGCAGGCAGGCAGGCAGGCAGGCAGGCAGGCAGGCAGGCAGGCAGGCAGGCAGGCAGGCAGGCAGGCACACACACACACACACACACACACACACACACACACACACACGGAAAACATTCTCAGATCCTTGTCGTAGCCAGTAGTCACTCCCTTCTGCCTCAAGAATGATGCATTTCACTGAAGAGGGTTCGCTTGATGTTGAGAGAATTCAGATTTTGAAGAATTTATTCTGGTCCGGCTCTGCAATCCCAAACGAGCGAAAACCATGGGTGTGGTTTGATTCCGACCACAATTTACAGTTATGTTTGCCCTGAAATCCCGGCAAGCGAAATTGTTGCACGTTGGCATTGAACGAAATGTATCTGGTGACGATTTAGAACTCTGGAGCACACCCAAACCAAAGAACATGTTACAATTTTCCCAAAACGGGACATCAGGCATCTTTCGCTGCACGTCCTCTTCAACAAGCGTATGAACAAACGAAAAGGCAAAGGTACTTTTTCCCGCAAAAAGGACCTTCCGCGTGTAGACTAAGATGCTGCAGTTCCGAACTGCAAAGCGGCTCACCTGTTCGAGGAGGGGAACGGTTTCCGCGCACACGACGGTCGCTCCCGTCACTCGGAGCCACGTCTCGACGCGTTGCATCAGCGACGCCATGTTCTCGTGCTGCCGCCTCCGAACCGTCATCGGGATGAAGGTTCGGTGCATCAGCAGCGGCGCCACCGACTCCGAACTATACTCGCCGTCCTGCTTCACGTAGTAGACGCGTAGGAAGCGCAGCCGAGCCGTGTTCTCGAAGTCCCTGTGCAACGTCTGCTTGGTGTCGGGAGGCCTGGTTCGGCTCCAGCTCTTTGTCTCGACTGTCTGAGCATTCAGGACTCGGTGGGTGGAGTCCAGGTGCTGCAGCAGCCACAGTCGACAGTTGTCCATGATGCTCGAGAAGTCCTTGTACTTGAGTTGGCCCTTGTTGTTCTTCTTGGTGTATTCTGGCAGGAAGTCTTTGAAGCACAGCTCTTCGCGAACTGATTGTTCCGTCAAGTAGTAGATTCTGAGGAATTGCAGCGCGACTTTGCTAAACGTATCCCTCCACGCTGTTTGGTCAAGATCGGCCGCCATGTTCATGATCGAGGCCTCTTCGTGTTCGGGCTCTTTGATGGTCACAGTCTCTGCTGTGAGAATTCGACCAGAATAAACCCCGCAGCGACCAAGATTGTTGCCCTTCTCCACGATGGCGGAGAAGTTTTCGTACTCGCCCTGATCCGTGATGGAGGATTGCGACGGTCTCACGTTGATGTAGGCCAAGGTGCACGGAGTCGTGCCAAAGCTACACGGCAGCTTGTTAATGATCATAGAAGAGTACCACACCCGCAGTCCCTTGATGTACAGAGTCGGTCGGAACTTGCTCTTGAAGACTGACGCCTTGGTGGACGTGGCCTTGGTGTAGTCCTCCATGGTGGAGACCTTGAGTTCGACCGTCTCGCAGTTTCGCACCACGAGGCCTGGATGCTGCTTGAGCCAGCGGTTCGCATCCTCAACCACCCTGAAAACAGACACGCTCACGCTGCATCAGCTGACCACAACAAAGGGGAAGGGAACGTGTTCTCACGTTTGCAACTTTTCCATGATCATTTTTGGGTGAACTAGCGAGGTCCTCACCTGTCATAGGATTCAAATCTGGCGTAGATGAACTCCGTGTCCTCCGCATCCAGGCAGTGAGGCCAGAAGTCCACAAACGAGAGCGGAATGGCTTCCTTCATGCACTGTTCGTAAGTGGGCGGAGGCGTCGACCTTCCTGTGGGTGTGATGCTGGGCGGAGGTGAGGACGGAGCCGAGGTGGGGGTTGCCGACTCGTCTGCGGACGGTGTGGACGTGCCCGTCCCACTGCTGTCCTCCCCATCGCTGGACTCCGCCTCCAGTCGATTCAAACTCGAAGTGCTCGAATTCAGATTCACATCCACCATTGTTCAGCTTCGTTGTTTTGAAGGCAAAATGTTCAGTAGAATTTGTCCGTTTCGAACGCGCTGAAGTCGACACGGACGTCAAGCTGCACATCAGAAGGCCTCACCTGTTCTGTTCTATTTATTGCTCCTCGTGGCACTGATGCTTTCATTTCCCACTGTGTGGACATCCCTATTTCCCTTTTGTTGCGAAAACAGAGACTGCCAGATTTGATATAATTTTGTACAATAGCGACTGTACATTGTGTCCACCTGAACAAAAGGCTCCAAACTCAATACCTGTCTGTGCTACGCTTTCATTTCACTGTTACAGCACACACATGCACGAAGCTGTACCATTACACAACACAATCAAAAACGTTGCACAAGTTTATTGCTTCTTTTTTTGAAGTCAGCAGTTGCGAAACTCGTGGCCACTGAAACACCCAGAGTGTTGTTCGTTTCCTGTAGAGTCTTGTGACTTGGCACCTTGTGCAGGTGCATCATTGATTTCCTGCCGGAGGCACATCTGCAGACTCGGCTTCCTTGTCTCCCGACATACGAGTATCAGTGCCGCAGAAGCGCCGTGATTCGCGCCGCCGCAGTGTTGATGGGCTGCAGCTTCGGTTTCTGCTCGAACAGGCATTCTGTCTGCTTTCGTGAGGTTGCCTCCCCTCAGAAGTTTCACGACGCAATTCGGCGATCAATGTGATACCACCTGCTGTGCTGTCTGACGACTTTATTTTTGGCCTTTTGGAAGAGACGGTTGAAAAAAAATCAATGGAAGGTCCAACAACTTTCAGAGAACACCACACTTTACGAGTACTTGTTGAAGGTTCTTCTCGTCGAATGCGCCCATCGCGAAAAGACTCGAAACCAAAGACCAAAGCCCAAAGTCCAAAATTTACGTGACTGGTTCTGCTATCTGAAGTTCAGACAGACTTCACTGAATCCTGGCATATTCTGTTGGGAACGCTGGAAATATCTCTGAACTCTTGGCAGTTTTGTTTCGTACAAAGACTGGGAGAGGCCGAGGATCCCCAGGCGGAACAAGAAGGCGGTCAGAACGAGATCCGCTGTGCAGAGGTTCTCCCCCACGAGCCACCGGCCGGAGTCTCCGTAAACTGCTCACAAGAGAAGAAAAGAACAGTCCTCTGTCTCTGTGCTGTACTTGCCTGTATCGAAAAAGTGTTTGATGGGTCGCATCGTTCTGTGCTGTTTCAGATCACGCGAGAAAAGATTTCCGTGAATCACAAGATGCCAACGGAAAGTTTCGACGACTGTGAAGTTGACAATGAAAGACAGACTCGCAAAAAACAGACATTTTTGCGTACCGGACTCGACTTTCTCGAGCTGGTCGTCGACGTCTTGAAGCAGCGCTCCGCAGCGGGCCAGGAGGATGTCCAGTCTCTCCCTGCTGACGGGTGTGTCGCTGTTCACTGCATCCAGTTTGGCTTGGTAGACGCCCACCAAATGTGGATTTTCCATCATGTGCTTCCGCAGAACTTTTTGTTTGGTGTTGGAGTGAATTTGTTCTGTGTCAAAGTGAGACAGTCAATTATGTTGTGTTGTACTGGCGAGACGTCTCCACACAAATACAAAAATTGTTGGTTCTCCCCTCTCACCTTTCACCTGTGAGATAACAGAAGCTGGGACTTTGCAGTTCTCAGTCAAATCAGAATGCCACATGACTCCCGTTGTCAGAGATTCCACAGGAACACAGCCAAGTTTTTCCAAATAATACTGGCATCGTTGACCTTGCTCCAAATGTGGATTGGGTTGCAACCTCGGAGCTGGAAGCGACATTTTGATCGTGTGTCAGAAAACATTGTCTGTGATGTGGCGTCGGAGTTGGCCCACGCCAGAAGAATCAAAAATCTTCACGCCTGCGAAGCCTGAGTCCGACTTGGGGAAGAAAACCGGACGCACATCGAATCAGTGCCTGTTTCTACGTGCCTAGAACTCAAAAGACAACCACAAAAATTCGCCCTGCAGTCTCAAACAGCAACAACTTGGTCAACTCACTGAAGTGGACATCCAGGAATTTGAGGATCTCGTCCGACTCCGGGATGACACTGTGACCGTGTTTGAGGGTCGGAACGAGTCCCTTCGGATTCATCCTAATGTACCAAGGCTCGAGGTTCTCAAGCTTCATCAACTCGATGTCGTGAAATTTGTACTTTATTCCTTTCACATGCAGAGCCAATTGAGCCTGAAACGGTGGTACTCTTCATCAAATATCTTTTTCATTCAGGAAAACATCAAAATCAGACTTCTGTTGGCACTGAGCAACAATTCAGTGCCAAAACACTTACCTTCTGCCCATAAAAAGAGGAGACGCTTGAATAGAAATCAAACTGATCCATTTCTCTTGCGCTGACTTTTCCACGAGTGCTGCAGGAAAACCGGAGCTGAGGTTGGTGATTTCTCTCTCTCTCCAACACACAAACGTCAGGCATTGATGATTGAAAGAGATAATCTGCGGGCTTCAGTTGCTCGCCACGGCGAAAACACACAACCCACGTCGACTCGTCGGACGTTTCATGAATTTCTATTTGGTGGGTCGACTTTTCAAAGCGAACCGCTCGGCATCCCTGGAGTCGAGTACTTGATGAGGTCTGCTGTTTAAATTTCCATGTTGGGCAGTGACGCATAAAAATGTTGCGTACAGATAAGGTTCCAACTAAGTTTTCGAGTTCGAGTTTCTGATTTGCATGAAAGGCCATTGCAAAGCGTTTTTCAGCTGTTTGCGTTGCTTTTATTTACAAGCTTGCTGTATAAAGGTAGAAAATGGGTACAACAACCGAAAAACCCTTTGTTCAAAATGTCCAAATGTCCAATTTTGAACAAATAAAACAGGTTGCTTGTGCCTGGTCAACGTGCGCCAGGATTTGTGTGGGACTGCACATGTCGCACTTGACCATCAAACCACTCATTTTCAACAGAAATAACAATGAAATCTGAACTCACAGGCAAAATACACTCAGACACAAGTGCACAAACAACAACATGGACGGACAAAACTTCTCTGCTTTTCGTTTGTGCAAACAAACTCGCGTGGCGTGCGGACAAAATGCATCGTGAAACCAGCACCAGGCCCTACTGAATCTCAGCAGATTTACTTTGACCATTTGAGTCTAAATCTGCACTGAGTAGAAACGCCTCTTCACCAATAGCTCTATTTGAAAACGAACTGGAACACAGCTGTGTGCAAACGGTCCTTCAGGTGTAGCTGTCGTAGTAGTCACCGGGCGCGTCTGTGAACGCCACCCCCACGTGGGTGTCGGCGGGCGACGAGCGGTCCAGCCTCGTGTTCATGTAGTCCCACAGAATCTTGAAGCAGAACTTGTACTGCTCCTGAAAAATAGAAGTCACGTTGTTGAATATCGCAACGCAATTGGGGGACTGCAACGCCAAAGCGAAACTTCGGGAAAGAATCTGCCACTTTGCATTGAGACTGACCAGCGTGCTGAGGAAGTGCGGGCGCCGCCTCTTCAGCTGTTTGACGGTGTGAAACACGTCGACCGAGCTTTCCTTGCGCATCTTCTCGAAGAGCAGCGACACGGCGCAGTAGAGCCCGCTCTGCCCCGCGCCGTCCATGCAGTGCACCAGCACCGGCGTGCCCTCCGTCTCGCTGTCAACCTGCAACAGGACCGCACTCAGCCACACATGGCGCACTGCTGTTTCGTAGACATCATTGATCGATGATCCGGTGACGTGACACTTTGATTTGGCAGTGTTACGTACCTGCCAGTCCTCGACGAGTTTTGTGAGCTGAATGAAGGATTCTCGGGACCAAGGAACTTTCTCATACATCCTCCATGACTCGAACTGGAACTGCTTCACCTGAGAAATCGAACCAAGAAACATCCTGTCAGAAGTATCTTGCAAAATGCGACCCGTAGAAAAAGATAAGAGAACTTGATTGATGTACCTCTCTTGGAGCTTCTGTGGGCCTGAGACTGCACGTGATTTTGAAGCTCCTCACGACCACGTGTTCACGGTGGGAGACGTGAATCATGTTGACAAACAGAAGGTCAAACTTCTGCTGCCCCTTCCTGGCAGGCCAGTACTCGGCGCAGCTGTCCTCCTGGAAGTCACTCCCGTTCAGCATGACAATGGTACTGATTTTGTAGTCCCACACCAGCTTCCAAAAATCAATCACCGTGTGTGCCAATGGAGTCTGTGTCACAATGAAGTTCTTGGCTCGCAAATAGCCGTCTATGAACAGAGCGTTGATGTAGTCTGTGCGTCCTTTTCCCCCCGGGGTGTGCAGAACAGGTCTGTGCGCGTCCGCCGGAACAATCGAAGGAAATCGATTCTTTTTCATATTGATGTCTCGCAGAGCGTCCTGAGTTTTGTCGCTTGGAAGTTCCGGGACGAATCTCTCGAGCACGTCAAACTGCTCTCTGAATAAGGAGCGGTCTGTGGCTGGGTTCTTGTTGGAGAGGAGTCTGTAGTTCACTTTGAGATCGTCCCCGACGATGTGGTAGTTGGTGATGAGAGCCTCGAACAGAGTGTCGTACAGGAAGATGTATTGCTTAAGGGTGCGCACCATGGTGGTTCGGTTCTTCCGCATCTTGTTGACGAACTTGAAAACGTTGACGCAGTTCTCGATCTTGGCCTGTTCCATGAGGGAGTCGAGCGCGATGAACACAGCAGAGCGACTCACTCCGGTCCCGCAATGAACCAGGATCGGAGCCGTGTCGTTCGTGATCGTCACACTTCGGTAGATTTTCTGCTGAAACTCGAGGAACGGAATGGGGTCTTCGGGCGTCCCGTGGTCCGGCCAAGACGTGAAATGATACTGGAAAACTCGCCTTGTGATTCTCCCTTTGTTAATGTCAAAGATTCTGACAAGAAAGTTTGCAAAGTTATCTGTGGCGCTGTGCTGGACAAAAATTTCACCACACTTGATGGTGTGTTCCTTGTCGGGCCAGTAACGCTCGCACTTGACAATCCCATCTTCCATGAGTCGAACCAACAAGACGATGTGTGTGACCCTCTCCTGGAAAATCATGAACCAGAAGTCGTCGATGGTTTCTTGATTGAAAGGACTCTGAGCAGCTATGTAGGCGTGTCTCCTTTGGTATCCGCTGATGTAACTGGCGTTGATGTAGCCGGCAGCCCTTCTGCCCTTCAGTATCACTCTGCTGTGGTCGTAGGCCAGCAAGTGATCAAACCGGTTTTTGTCTTGGTTCTCGAGTCTTTGAGCAATTTGGATTGAATACTGCGGCAGCATACCGACAGGTAAGTGTTTGTATTCCTCTTCAAAGGAAATCAGCTGTTTTCCACCTTGAATATCACTGACCTGCAGGTCGTGTGGAACGTAAGTTTCATTGGTGGTGACGTGTCTTGACTCACTGAACTCTGTGATATCGCTCCACTTTTTACAGTCTGACGTCAATGTGTTTTGGAAGTTGTTGTAATATTCCATCCAAGAATTGTTGTGGTGTGCATGGAGTTTTTCACTGTCAGACTGGTCGCTTCTCTTTCGCCAGTAAAGGATGCAGCAAATGATGAGAAGAATCAGGAGGAACAGAAGCAAAAGACTTCCCAGAATAGACCCCAGGATAATCCAGACCAGATTGCTCGAACCTCCCCCTCCACCAGAACCATTTGCTCCCACAGGTAGGGTCTGCGCTGGTGACTCAGTCTCTGCGTAGGACATCTTCGTGACTCCATCCAACGAACTCATGACAACGAAAAATATATCATACCTCGTGTCTGGCTCCAAAGGAGGGTTGCTGTACCCTCCCCAGGTCTGGTTGTCACCCACTTTTAACCATCTCCGGTCGAAGAGACTCGATTTGGGCAAGAAAGCCACAGTGGTTCCTGGCAGAGGAATTTGTCGGGTTGGATCAGGAAAACGACCTCCTCTGATGACCTGCCGTTTCTGCCTGGTGATGAGCAGGTCGTTCTGACCATCGGCAGTGATGGGTCGGTACACCACGACGAAGTAGCCCACGACTGGGCCCGAGAGCAGCAGCACTGGTTTGATCTCAATCGTGATTGTTGTCGTTGTTCTTTCTACGACTTTTGGTCTGTCTGGTTTGACGGGGTTGGCAATCACTGTCCAGTGCGCCTGGACCGCTTGTTGACCCTGGGCTGTGCGCGTCACGGCAGCGACAGTGAATCTGTACTGGACACCGGGCAGCAGATCGCACACCGTGTACGAGTTGGAGTTTCTGACCTGACGAATCACGATGCCAGGGTCTTGATCAGACACTGTGCTGCTGGCCAGAACTCTGTACGTCAGCTGAAAGACACGAAAGACAAGACACCTCACAGGACAGTCGTTTCCTGTAGAAACCCCTTCACTTTGCGGTGTGAACCCATCTGAAACTGGGGTGTACCTCGTATCTCTCGATGACACCGTTGGGAGACTCAGGCTCTTCCCACGCGAGGCTGATGCAGGTTTCGTTGCGGTTTGTTCTCCTCAGGTCGCGGGGTCGGGTGGGAGTTCCGTCCTCGGTGATGGCTGTCACAGGCTCGGACATCGCGCCCCAGAACGTCTGTCCACCAGGGCCTGTTGTTTGGGCTTGAACCTGCAGAAGAACAGACTGGAATTCGTGCTTGCTTCCTCAGGAACAGCATTCGGGCTGCGTCGAGTGAAACACGATTTGATTTGTTTGAAGAACAGTTCACGCACCTGGATCTCGTATTGTGTGAACGGCAAAAGCTCGCTGATCCACCGGGAGTTGGACCCACTCCCGGTCAGCTGTAAGGTCTGCGTGACCTGCCCGTTCACGGCCACCTTGTAGATGATGCGGTAGGCGGTGACAACTCCGCTCGGGGGGAACGGCGCGCTCCAGTTGACCAACAGCCGCGTGGCCTCCACCTCTGTGACCCGCACATTACGAGGTGCGGCCGGAGCTGAAAAAACAAACAAAAGTCCGCAGTGCAACAGAAGCCCCTTGACTCCGTGTTCAGAAGTCACCGTTATGATATAAAAGTTTACTTTACTGAATCCGCTTGCGGGCGAGCAAAGCAGTGCAGAATTTGTCCTCATCCCAACATTGTGAGATGAGACACTTTTCCGGCCACCAGACCGATAGATTTGTCGAATAGGGCAGAATCTTGAGGACATCGGACTCAGCGGACTCGAAGCCTCACCTCCGGCGAGTGTTCTGAAGACGAGTTGCTCGGCGGCGGACCACGGCCCCGGTCCGCGGTGGTTGACGAAGCGCACCCGGACGCTGTAGTTGGAGAAGGGCGTCAAGCCCGACGCCTGGTACGGCGGGGGTGCGGCTGTGCTTCTCTGAAGAACCTGAAAACGCCTTCACACGTCAACAACAGGGAAGGGATGACTGCATCATGACGCACGCTCATGTCACTGCAGGTCTTCCTTCTCCAGACGTGAGCAAGTGACAGAGCGGGGTTCTCAGGGCTGCCAGTGTGTATCCACCTTCAGAGGCGTAAAATCTAAAACCTGCCATACAAAAGCTGTGTGCCCGATTTTTTGTCAAGCACAATTGACTTGAGAATTGCTTGACTTTTTTTCGACACAATGTGTAGATGATTTATCTGGAACCAATGTGGGAAATTGCAACTGTATCAATTGACTGTCAAGTAAAATGAAGCACAACGCAGAATTGGAGTCCACTGGAGCAGAACCTGCTTTATAAATTGTCCGGCAATTTGATACGCTTGAGGCCATTTTGTGAAAACTTTTCGGTGTTCAACAAAAAGTACCTGTTGTGTGTCTCTGTTCCGAAAAGTAATGTCGAATCTGACTCTGGAGCCGCCTTGGTCAAGACAGGACAATTCGTTCCAGTTGATAACGGCTCCACTGGAGAAAGCCCTCTCCAAACGAACGCCGCTTATTGTTCCCTGGGGCACTGCAATCAACACATATTTCTGAAACCGTTTTTGTCTTGATGATCACGTCCAAATATGTCAGGCTGAATTGCTTCTTCAAAGATTCAGGCGTGGTTTTCAACACTCGCGAAAGTTTGGAAGCTCAGATAAGAAAGCAGACTTCATTGACAAATCTTGCCCATTTACATATCTCTTTTGCAAAGAAATTATCAGGCAAATGTTCAGGTGTACTCTTACATCGGTCCCTGGTGACGACTTCAGTGGCGGTGGCAGGACCGTCCCCGGAGACGCTGCTCGCGACGACCGAGATCCTGTACCTGCTGAAGTCCTGCAGCCGAGACTCGGACGTCTGTGGACACAAGGGTTCGTTCAATTGATCAGACAACAAGACTCCGAACAGAGGCGGAACAATGCTTTGCATGCGGTTGGAAAGCCAGACCCTTTTTTCCACAGATCTTGCGCCAAGTCGGTGCCACTACAAGCACTGAATCATTCTCATAATTCTATTGGCTAAAAGCATGATGCGCCAGCTCAAATTGCAGCACCCATCAATCTGGGTTAATGCGACGAACAAACAGCAGAACACGGGGTTTTTCAGCTTGGATTGATGTATGGATTGGTCTTGAGCCGCAAGAACACGCAGGTGTGTGGCGGGAAAACAGAAGCTGTCAAATGTCCCGGTTGCGGTGTTTGGGTTGTGTTGGAACACGTACGACAATTTGAGAGCGTCTCGCGGGAAATCGATCAGCGAGCGCTTCCTTTCACACAGAGGCCCGCGTGTGATGAACATTGCCAAATTATTGACATCTTTGTGGTGGAAGGTTCAATTGAATGAAATTGTGGTTCACGTAGATATCCAGGACAACAATAAATTTTGAATGGTGTTTGGGCCATAAATCCTGCCGTCTGCATTGCAAAAGACGTTTTTGAGAATTCGATTTGTTGAAGTTGTTTCTTACCCCGGGCCTCTTCGACGTGGTGCTGAAATGGTCATATCTGACCTCGACTGGAACTGGGAACTCCAGCAGCTGACAGTCGCCGACGCCGATTCTCTGGTAGCTGATGATGTACTGGGTGACGGACTCGGGTTCCTGGAGCGGAGGCCGCCAGTTGAGGATCACTTCTCCGCTGGACTGCTCCAGTTCGGCGCTGAACTCCCTCACCGGTCCTGGAACTGCCAATACCACCACCCAGGTTGTGTGAGTCAGCAACAAGACGATCCAGTATCCACTGAACTGCATTTTGCCATGCAGTCAAGGCACGCCGCAGCACCACATTCTTTCACGCGTGCCGAGCGCACGCTCCTCAGAACCATTTGTTGGGCTCCAAATGACAAAGTTTGTGCCTTTCAAAAAGGAAAACTCCTCGAAAGTCACGAAAATCAATTGCCGGTCCTCTCACATAGAAATTTACATATATTGACAAACAGTGTGAATTGATCCAGGTAAAGTTTTGCGCAGAACAACCTATTTTTCATTGCTGAAATACGCCATAAAAAGCAATCGATGGCCACCGGGAGAACACAGCACATGCAGCTGTCTCCAAACGAAGCTGTCAAGCGTGGGCCTCCGTTCTGCATCAATAAGTAATGGCAATTCAGGGTTCAGCCGACTGTTTATGGTAGCTTTTCTGCTTCTAATTGATGATTCATTGGTTTGAACTGCGTGGAAGTTGGTATCAACAAAAGCCTTTTCTCTCAAGTCTGGAATCAAAGTTGTGGTGTATTTTGGGCTTCATGGTCGTCGAAGCCTTTGGCCTCTCATGTCAAAATTTCAGCCGATCACAAACGCGCTACTTTGGCTTGTTTTGGATGTTGTCTGGCGGGAATAAAATCGAGGCTGACTGAACACGCGTGTGACGTAGTGCCGGCCCGACCCTGGGAAGTTTCCCACAGAACTCAAGTTTTGGAGGCCAGAGAGTGAAGCTCCAAGCAGAATACCGTGGGTGACTGATTGAAAGTAATTTGGAACTTTCTCCTGCGAGTTCGTCTCACCGATGCGATTGGAGTTTTGTGTTGTTGAGGATGTCGATGGTCTCGCTGTGGTTGAGGAACTCGGTGGACTCGGCGTGATTGGAGAGGGCGGAGGCCTTCCTGTACTGGGGGTGCTGGTTGTCTTTGTGCTCGGCACGTCAGGCGGTGAATCCGTGGTGACGTCTTCAGGTGATTCTGCGCCTTGTGATTGGAAGATGCGTTGGCCAATCAAAACCAAATTTGCTAATTTGATCGTGACCAGCGGAGAAGCTCAAGAATTTCAATCATGGAGAGTAGGAAAATTACATGTTTGCGATTTGGGAAATTTTCTTTCACACCTGCAGTGGTTGTTTCGCCATTTCCTCCTTGTTCTGAGGACGCTGTTGAGCCCCCAGATGAAGACAGGGACGATGTGGTTCGCTCAGAAGAGACCGAAGCAGAGGAGAGGGTTGAGGAAGCAGGTGTGGTTTCTGCGGTGGTCGGGGTCAGCGAGGTGGTGACAGGCGCGATCACTGGGGATGCAAGCAGTGTTGTCTCAAGGAACCAAAACACAACGATTGATTGAGTTCTCATGTCTGTCACCAAGCGAAATGCATGGGATTTCCAAAGCAAAAATTTGGTTCAGCCCGTTTTCCTTCAGATAGGGTGTATCAAATGAAACTTTCTGCACAAAAACACTGCGATTACCTGCACATGTTGGTTTCACGGAGCTGGACGCGGGGCCCGGGACTCCGGGCCGGGGGCCGTCTTCGCTGACGGAATAGGCGACGACGCGGAACTCGTAGCTCGTGAACTCGTTCAGGTCGCGCAGCTGGTACGTGTTGCGGTCGCTCCCGTCCTGCTGGCGGTACGAGTAGCGAATCCACTGCGTGCCGTTCTCTCGATACTGCAGCCTGCACAACAAACCGTGTGCAACGTGCAAGATTCATAACGAGATCGTGCAGCAATAAATGACTGCCTTAAAAACTTTTTTTTCGTGCACAAAGAGTGCAACGAATCAAGCATGTTACTCACTCGTAGCCATGAATGAGAGCTTCACCAAAATCCAGATCTGCGTCCCAGCTTCTGAATGAAAGTGTGAAGTTTTTGCACCCAACATCCGAGATTCTTGGTTCGGCCGTCAGCTGGACTTTCCCTGAAAAAGGAACACCGCACTGTGTGACATCTGCGTGAGCTCCACTGTGGAAAGGACCTTGTGGTACCCTGGTTCATGAAGCGTCGACGCCCGTGCCCGAGCCCGCACTTTTGGAAACAATGCAATTTGTCATTTGCATGTTTACTACACTACACGTCCGTTTTCACATGAAGTAATATGGAAGTGTTTCGCACTGGTTTGGCAGGAGGCGCCCCTCCACTCGTCTGCGCAGCGCCCGGACCTGCAGAGCCCGTCGCGCGGTTCGCACGTGTCGCCCTCCGGACAGTGGCACACCAGGTCACAGTTCACCCCGAACCGCAGCTCCGAACACGCTGTGTGCAAACAAGCAGTCAGTAGGGACCCTTAGTTGCAACACGTGCGACGCCCCCGTGCCATACGCAATGTGGCATTTCAGGCTGGAAATCAGTTTTGCCCTTTTTTGAAATTTTGAAAATGATGTTCAATTTTTCTGAGATATAAACCCACTTAAATATTGAAAGAATGTGTGAAATAGAAACAGTTTGTGCTCTGAAAAGTGATTGAAATCAATAATATCTCACGATACAGAGAGAAGAAAATTCAGCACAGATTCTCCAGGGTAAAGTGCCACATTACACGTGGCACGGGGGCGTCGCACGTGTTGCAGCTGAAGGTCCCTGGTGCGTCAACAATTCTGTGTTTCTATGGCTCGGCGCACAATCATATCAAGGTCTTTGAGATTCTTGTACTTACGCGCCTGGCAGTACGGGGGGCTCCCCCAGCCCCAGGCGCACTGGTAGTCCTCGCACAGACCCGACACCGGATCGCACTGCTCAGGTCCGTTCTTACAGTGACACGTCCCGTTGCACAGCGGCGGGTCAAACGTGTCCGAAGGACAAGCTGTAAAGGATCAATAGCTTTGTGACTGTAAATCAGAAAAGGATGCACTGCAGTGTTTTTGATGGCAAAATGTTATTCACTGTTGTTTCAGCCTTTTTCCAAATCTCAAAACGTTCATCTGAAACGGCTTCATCTTTCTTGCATATCGTTCGCTGTGCACTGACCAGCATCTTGGCCATCGGAAAGCGACAAGGTGACAACCAGCAGGAACGCGCTGAAGACGCATGCTCTCGCTGAGATCATCCCTGACATGACTTCGTCCCCGTTGGGAAGTCAGCATGCGTGGTTCCTCAGAATCTGTTCCAGTACTCTGCATGTTCCGACAAAGAATCTTTGAAAGAACAGAAAGACACAGGTTTGTATGAATTTGTCCTGGTTTCCGCTGGTTTCACTTCAAGCTGTTGTACTTCAGGTCAACAAAAGGCAAGTTTCTCCAAACAAGAAACGCAATCGATCAACAGTTCACAAATAGATCACAAAAGAACATTGTTGGGATTGATCCCCAACACATTACGCAAAATACACGTTTGTCACTGTCAAGACCGCTGCATGGTGTGAACTGTTGGCGACTTCTGAATAATTTTACTATTTTGGTGTCCACTTGAGAAAAATCAAACAAAATGAATTGCCTGGAAGTTGCGATTTGAATCACTCACCGAACAGTCGACGTGCTGAACAGCAGCTCCATGTTTCGCTTGTTGAACTGTGTCCTGCGAAAGGAGAACAAATATCCAGTGGAAGTTTCTGTTTCCAGGCAGCTTGTAAATTTGCGGCGCGCATTGGATTTTTGAACACTGTCAATTGTCAATCGCGCAGCACAGCTTGCGCTCAAACATGGGTTTGGACTTGCCTGTGCAGGTCTCTAATTCCACACAAAACAATAATTGTCACTTCACATGGGCATAGGCAAATAGTTCGATCCCATCTAAGTCAACGTTTATGATCAGCGAAAGCAATGCACGATTCACTTACAACGTGAAATACGAGATGCACGCGTGGTGACTCTTTTGGCACAACAAATGGAAAAGATCCGCTGAGACCTCAGCTTGGTTTCAGTTCTGACAGCTGCAACACTGCCCTCTTCAAAAAATTTTCATTTTACAGAAGATCATTTTCCGATTTGATTTTGCTGTTTTGCAGTGTCCTGCACCCGGGCACAATTTTGTATGAATTCTGCTTCTGGATCTGTCATTGTTCATTGCATCCCAGATATGGTTTTGTACAAACAGCTGATTGTCGTTCAGTGTCACACCAGCTGTCAACAGTTCTTCTTCTTACCTGTCAAAGCAGTCGCATTCCGAATGACATGATGCAGGCGGTGTTCCCCAGGTGTGGAGATCCGTGCATCTCTGTCTGTCTGCTGTTCAAGTGGCACTATTGAAGCCACGCAGCGCGCTGCTGCTGCAGGGGATTCTGCGGGTGTGTTCCTCAGAACATGCACGCTTCAAGAAGTCTGCGCGATCCAGAGCTGCACGGCGCTATTGACCGCCCGCCTGTTTTTGCCATGTATGTGCATACATGCAGTGACTGTGTGTTCAGGTGATCCAAGATGAACATTGCGCGCTGCTCGTCTCGTCAGCGGAAAGGGATCCATTGACATTCCTCAATGAACCAGCAGAAGGCGACACGCAGGTAAACAAGGAACCTTTGTTATTTTACATGATAGTGTGTTGGAGTTCCCCAGAACGCAAGACAGGGTGCCATCTTTCGATCAGCTTCAGTGTTTCAAGACGAAAATGTCGTGAAACTGGGTCATCCAAGGTCAAGGGATGAAAAACAAAACTACCCTCTGTTTCGTACGTGCATGTTTTATTTGGTTTGGTTTTGTCGCTCCGCGAATTCGAGTCCTCTTTTGCGACCGTCGGGCACGAACCACTTTCGTGTGTGCCACAAAAGATATAAAAATACGGGGATTTCGCAGTGCGAAGGTTTTGTGCTGGGGCCGTGTATAACCTGCAAATTGGGGTGCCTTGACTAGGATAATTTTGAGTGGCGTACTTCTGTCCAAGTTCTGATGCGAGCGTCAA